>Ga0209361_1000058_pt1 | contig 135499 bp, 115 predicted proteins | sample SaaInlV_200m_DNA_3_FD_184657 | JGI IMG/M metagenome (GOLD analysis project Ga0209361, IMG submission 184657) | Marine microbial communities from expanding oxygen minimum zones in the Saanich Inlet - SI037_S4LV_200m_DNA (SPAdes) (version 2) | ecosystem: Environmental > Aquatic > Marine >... | reverse complement strand
CTCGTCCTTGCTGCTGTAGATGCTGCTCTAACAGATGTAGCTATACAAGGACATCTTCAACCTGGCAAGGAATATCTTTCTTTTCTTAAGGTTATCACGAAGGTTTCAGGTTTTGACCATTGTGTTCTGACGACGTCTGGTGCTTTAGCCTGCGAGAATGCTCTGAAGCTTGCTTTCGCGAAGAAAACGTCGACATCACGGGTCCTTGCTTTCGAGAAATGTTTCATGGGAAGGACGTTGGCGACGACACAGATCTCCGACATCGGCAGCTGCAAAGACATTCTTCCTAACACCCTCGACGTCGACTATATACCTTTTTATAACCACAACGATCCTGAGAAGAGCACCAACGACGCTATTAATGCCATAGAAGGGCATATCGCCGCTAACCCCGGCGCTTATGCTGCTTTATGTGTAGAACTCGTCCAGGGCAATGGTGGCATATACCCTGGGACGCATGACTTTTTCTCTGCTGTAATGGCTATAGCGAAGAAACACGACATCGCGGTCGTTATCGACGAGGTACAGACGTTCGGAAGGACTCCTCAGATTTTCGCCTTCCAGCATTTTGGCCTGGAAGAATATGCTGATATTGTCACCTTCGGGAAGTTTTCACAGGTGTGTGGCACTCTCTTCAACGAGTATTATCGTCCACCACCGCGCCTTATAAGCCAGACGTTCGCTTCTAGTGCTACGGCGTTAGCTGTTGGGAAGGTCATCATCGAAAAGTTGGTGTCTGGAGATTTCCTTGGCGAAGACGGTAAGATATCGCTATACCATAAGCATTTCGTTAAAAACCTCGAAGTCCTTTCTGAGCGGTATCCCGGAACAATTTCAGGGCCTTATGGTTTAGGTGGCATGGTGGCATTCACCTATCGCGCTGGCGATAAAGAAGCGACGACATCGTTCGTCGAGAAGCTCTATGATGCTGGTGTCATTGCCTTCACTGCCGGCGGCACACCGAAAAGGGTGAGATTTCTGTTGCCAGTAGGTGTTATTACCGTCGAAGACATCGACGCTGTCGTGGAAATCATAGAGAAAACATTGATCATTGATAATTGATAATTGCTCCATTAGGTGTTTCTTCGTGCCATATCTCTGCTTGGAAGGTGAGGATTTTTGCTTCCGGCGACAGTACTGCTTCAGAGGCGACGCCGGCTTTGTTGGCAAGACATTCGAGGAAGTCTTCTACGGAGAAGTTGTTTTCCGTAGCGACCTGTGGCAGTAGCAGTCCCTGTCTTCCGTGGTATTCTATGACGAGGCCATCGGTTCCTATGCGTATATTTTTGCTGCGCTCTTCTGGAAGGCATTCTAGTGGCTCGGGAACTGTAAGTATCGATATCTCTATGGTGATGACATCGAGTTCTTCTTTCTGCAAAGAAGGGAACCTAGGGTCTTGGAAGGCGGCGGCTTCGGCAGCGCGCTGTATCGTCGTTGCCAAGGAAAAAACAGGGAGGGTATATCCTATACATCCACGGAGGTTTTCATCAGGAAAGGTTCTAAGGGTTACGAATGCTCCTTGCTTTTCCGTGAAGCTTTCTTCGTATTGTGTGGCGTCGTAATTATCGCCGAAATTCTTAGCTATCGCCATGCGCGCCAACGCTATAAGGTCTTTATAGTCCATATTACTAACTTCCTATGTTATTGCTGTAACCCACAATTTAGTGTAAAAGTTCTTTTTTCGCTTGCTATTTTCGTAAAAAAATCTTTAACCTCAATTATTAAGAAATATAAGAGCTAATTATCATGACAGTAGGTGGCCTTCCTGACAATGTTTTCGGACCGCAGATGAGCGGAAATACTGACGCAGAGCAAAACCCTATATCCAATGAAAATGTCAATGCCATAGCTTCACAGGTTCGTTCTTCTATAAACAACGCTGTCGACAGATTTTTCATCAACAACCTTTCGCCTCCTGTCGTAGAGCTCCACCCTCATGCTTGGAATGCTTATGTCAACGATGTCACCGCACGAAATATGTCAGGCATCCTTTCCGACGCCAACGAACTCATACAGCAGGTCATCCAGGATTCCGGCGTCTCGAAAAGGTCTAGTGTCCATGACAAGGAAAACTCCGAGCTTACGAGCTTGTGTCTGGAATATCCTATAGAGCTCATCGCCAAGATAGGCAACCCCAACCTTCTTCACGAGTGTGAGAAGATACGCCTCGGCGACGCATTGACAGGCGTCCATGCTTCCATCTTCGCGCGCTGGAAAAGTCATCTTTCGGCAGGTGTCGCCAAGAAGGCTTTGAAGAAAGTCTTTGCCACCTTCGAAGAGCTAGAAGAATATTGGGAAGGGGTTCTGAGCAACATCGGCGAGAGTTTTTCCGAGGTCTTTTCTAAGCAGCAAGAGTATTTTCGTGGACTTTCCAAAGACATCGACGCTGCCTGGAGTGACATATGTCATCAGCATTCTATAGACCTCAGTGACGAAGGCGTCTTTTCTTCCAATAAAGAGCGTTTCTTAACGAACCTTCTGGAGACGTGGTGGGTGAAGTCCGGCGGCGACCTTACGAAGATACCTCCTGCCGACCTCGTCCTTCTTCTTGAGAACCGCGGTCTTATCAAGAAAGCCTCTCTAGGCCAGATCAACAGTCTCACCGACGACCAGCTTGAAGGGTTGGTGTCGACGTTTGTCAACCTCGAAGACATCTCTTTCGATGGCAGCGAAGAAAAAGAGTATGCCCACTTGTCGTCCAGGGGCCTGGAGTCTTTCACGAAGCTGCAGCGCCTTACAACCCTTAAGCTTAACCGCCTTGGCATCTCCGCCCAGAAGCAGCTCATCGACACCTTGCCGAAGTTCCCCAAGCTTACGAGTCTGCGTCTGGAGCATTTCACCATGACTTCCAAGGCGACAAAAATCATCGGCGACCTCGCTTTAACTTCTCTTGCCCTCATCGGCGGCGTTATCGACAGGGCGGCTTTCAAGAAAAATTTCATCGACAATGACGAGATCACCACGCTGACATCTCTGGAGCTGCGCGAGAATATCGGCAAAGATGTCGAAATGATATCTCCCGAAGACGCCTTAGCTCTTATAAAGAAAAACCCCGAGATCACGACGCTACGTCTATCTTCTTCGGAGCTTTCTGACAAATACCTACGGCACCTTGCTTCTTTTTCCAAGAAGCTCCGCTTTCTTGACCTCGGCAGCTGTGGCGCCATAGGCTCCGGCGCAGTAACCCTTCTGCAGGAGAACCCGCAGCTAGAGGTCCTTGTTCTGCATCACGATGCCAGCATGCTGGACCATATCGATGCTATGGCAGCGGCGACGTCGAACCTTGTGGCTTTCGAGATACGGCATCTCGGCGAAGCCCCTATCGCTTTCGCCAAAAACAATAGCCGTCTGAAGGCTGCCACGTGCTACGACTACAAGCTCAACGACGCGGCGCTGATACGTTTTGCTCACAATGCTACTGGCCTGACGTCTGTGACGATATCGATAACCAACGACATAACATCTAGAGGTCTCGAGACCCTCGGCAAGCTATGTCCGCACCTTCGCATCGCCGGGTTCTTCGCCTTACGCTATTTCGACTGGAAAAACCTTCTGTCTTTCACTAAGAAGGCTTCCCACCTTGAAGGTCTATGTCTGGGGACTTTCCGCGACCACGTCGACACTGCCATCCTAGGAAAGATCATCGACACGACGCCATCGCTACGCTGGATAAATATATGCCCCCACGACGCTTCTGCAGAGAAATTCATCGCAGAGAAAAACGCCTCCAGAACCACACCTATAACGATAACCGACCACCCACAAAAGTGGTGGATACAGCACACTATATTACATTGATCAATTATCAATGCTCAATTATCAATTATCAATAAAAGTAAGCATTAATGATGTTAATATTGAACGATAAAACCAACATTCCATTGTTCATTGTTCATTGTTCATTGTAAAAGTGCTTCTGGGCTTTCGAGAGCGACGAGTTTGTTGTCTTCGATGACGAAGGCTTCGTCGGGGCGTATCGTGTTGCACAGATGCATAAAGCTATCGCTTTTTATCACGATGAATCCTACTTCCGACAGCGATGCCAAGATGGAGACGAATTCCTCGTCGGGGTCAACGTCACGGATATAAATGACAAGCTCCCTCTCATGGCTTCTTGCATAACGCTTTATACTTTGGAATATCGTCGACGTCAGGCCTTTAGTAGCTTCGACACCGATAGTGACGAAGCTTTTCATCGACAAGATATTTTTAAGGGCGAAGATATGTTCTTCTTCGAAGATCTTATTATCAATATCGTCATCGAGAAGGCGTTCTGCGATATCTTTAAGGGTGACGCGAGCGCATCCAAAACGTTCTATTGCTATGCTAGCAGCGACATTAGAGAGCTTTACTGCGTCTTCCATAGAAAAACCGTTTGCTATAGCACATGTCAACATAGAAAGAACGGTATCTCCGGCGCCAGTGACGTCGATAACATCGCGTGCTGTAACGGAAAACTGCTGATGTTTTCCTTTCGCATCGAATAGCGATATACCATCTTTAGAGCGCGTTATGAGGAGGTATTCGGCATCAGTATCGCGTAATATCTTAGCGGCGACGTCTTCTAGAGAAGCGTCGTGGCTCATCCCAGCGGCCTCATAAGCTTCTTTGAAGTTAGGCTTTATCAGTGTAGCGCCGCGATAACGCGAATAGTCGAGGCCTTTGGGGTCTACAACGACAGGAACATCGGCATTACGCGCTACGGCGATGATGTCTTGTAGTAGTCTAGTCGTAAGCAGACCTTTGCCGTAGTCGGAGATGGCGACGACGTCGACATCACCGATAGCAGCCTTTACAACATCGAGGACTTCTTTTTCTTTGTCTTCGGAAATTGGGGTGACCTTTTCGAAGTCGACACGTACTATCTGCTGGCTTCCAGCAATTACACGATTTTTTAGAGGTGTCAATAGACCGTCTTGCGTAACGATGTTTTTCACGTCAGCACCTTCGCTGTCGAGGAGATTTTTGAGAACATCGGCAGTGGCATCATTACCAACGCGTCCCACACAAGAAACGCTGCCGCCAAAATCCATGATGTTTAGAGCAACGTTTCCTGCACCACCAGGGCGCTGTTCTTCGCGTTCTACGTTAAGAACCGTAACAGGGGCTTCTGGCGAAACTCTCCTTACGTCACCTATCGTGTAGGTGTCGAGCATAAGATCTCCGACAAGGAGAGCTTTGAAAGGTTTGAAGTTGTTGAACATCCCTGTTAACGTTACCATAATTTATCCACCAATAAATAGTTTTTGATATAATCTTCGACAGCGTCTTTCAGCGGCGTCATTGTATTGTCGTCGACACCTTGAAGTTTCTCGATGTCAGCGCGAGTGTAGTTCTGATACTTCCCTATAAGGTCTTTGGGCATGTCGATGTATTCTATCTTCACATCGAAATCGACAGCAGAAACGATAGAATGCGCCAAGGAATTCCACGTATGTGCAATACCACTGCCGACATTAAAGATTCCACATTCTGTGTTGTTGAGGAAGCTACACGTTATCCTAGCAACATCTTTGACATATACGAAGTCTCTTTTCTGCCCGCCATCGCTATATTTCTCCGGCTCCGAAGATTTAAAAAGGCATATCTTCCCGTCTTTAAGTCCCTTCTTAACAAAACTAGGGATAACAGAAGCCATGCGTCCCTTGTGTCCTTCGTTAGGACCGAAAACATTGAAATATTTCAGACCCACGACCTTATCAAGAACGCCCTGTTTCTGCGCCCACAGATCGAAAAGATGCTTGGAATATCCGTACATATTGAGAGGCTCAAGGCCAAGAAGACCTTCATGATCGTCAGAAAACCCCTTCTCACCATCGCCATAGGTCGCCGCCGAAGATGCATATATAAAGCGTATGTCGTTCTCGATAGCGTATTCCGCTAAATCAACGGTATAATGATAGTTGTTCTCAAGGAGATAGTCAGCGTCGGTCTCCGTAGTGTCAGAACATGCGCCCATATGGATGAAAGCACCGATCTCGTCTTCCCGGCCCTCAAGCCAGTCGAACAGATCATACTTCGAGACAATGTCATCGAAACTCTTGCCAACAAGGTTCTTCCACTTCTCAGACTCCTCAAGCTCATCGACAACAACAATATTACTAATTCCTCTGTCATTAAGATGCCGTATAATCCCAGACCCAATAAACCCAGCACCACCAGTCACAACAATAATTTTGTCTTCCATAACACTACCCCTCTCGTTTCATTAGCACCATACTATACCAAAACATCATAAAAACAGCAACTGGCAATGGCGGAGCTACGCGCCCTGTCTATAGCGTATAGTTATAGCGTGGAGCGTATAGTTCGGAATAGGATTTTTGGGGTTCTATCCGCTAAACGCTATTCCTATCCGCTATAAAAAACGATGGCGATGAGATAAAAAATATTCCAGTCGATTTCTACTCGTGATTGTGACCCTAATGTTTGTCAACGTCTGATAACATACACGATTTGGTTGTGGTTTTAGCTTTGGTTTTCAATAAATTCTTTTAGCCATCCCAAAGCATATTTCGTAGCGTCTATGCCTTCCAATGCATTAACCTCTTGCGTGGTGATGCCTTCTTTGACATATTGCGTGCCTTTTTTAAGAGGTTCTTCAAGAAGAATATCCAATTTTTCTTGGTTGCGTTCTTCTTGGCAATGCATCCACGCTGCCGCCGCCAACAATATCGTGGCATCGTTAAAAAACAACGCCTCTTCGATTTCGTTTTGCGAAGGTTCTCTGCCAAAATAACCTTCTAAGAGGTTTCTTATATCCTCTTTTTCCGCCCCCAAAAAACACGACATCCAGCCAATATCGGAAAAGCGATGGTCCATCCTAGCCTCCGACCAATCGATGAGGTATACTTTGCCGTCTTTGGTTATGATGATATTGTTGTGGTTAAGATCGCCATGCAAAGGCACACATTTTGTGTTTTCATATATAGCAACGGCTTCTTGATCGAGATTCTCCAACAAGCCCTCGAAACAGCTAGGATATACTGTCCCTTGCGCCGAATGTTTTTTGTAAATGTTCTGTATCAATTCGATTGTCGTTCTCTCCCGTAACAATCGCCTATCACCAGAGTAATCATGAAACCTTTTCACTGTATGCAGGACTTCTCTGACGACGACCTCGTTATTTAAGTCATCTCTTGAAAATAACCTGCCATCAATAAATTCCATTACAATAACAAGCGACATCGAATCAACATAAAATAGCTCGGGAGCTATGCCAAGCCCTGCAGCAATAGAGTGTCCGGCAACCTCGGCTTTTCTTTTTTCGACGTCTTTCATCTCATCGAGAATCCTCAGCACATATCTTTTGCCTTTGACGTCGAATTGAAATAATTTTGATTTCGACAACCCTCCAAGCAGTGGCTTTAACTTGATATTATCAATATCATCTTTAGCAGAAGCTGTCGCTAATGCTTCTTGAATAGGCTGTTTGAAAACTTCCGAAACATTGCCTATAACTTCAACTAACGTATATGTGCCGTCAGAAACATCAACAATTTGCTCGTTCGCTTTGGCGACTAACGTCGTAGGCCTGAGAATACCATTAGTGTATGCTTCTGTGTAGCATGTATTGGCGAAAAAAGTTGTCGCTATTATAAATAATAAAAAAAATCTCTTCATGATAATTTCACCTATCCTATTAATACTAAGTTTTATCGGAATAACATCGTAGCATAATGCCATGTCTTTATTCAATCAAATAATGAACAAGCAGCGTCTGATAATATGTGTGATTTGGTTGTGGTTTTTGTTCTTTTTCATAAAAGCGTGGACATAATCACGTTTTTATGAAAAACGCAAGGTATTGTGGCTGCTATTATCGAAATTGGCCAAAAGCGCTAATAACGCGGTTTCTTATTAGCGTTGCCGCTAATAAGGGGTATAAGGCCGGACATTCGGACATTTGAAATATCCGAATGTCCGGCCTGACCCCAGTGTGACCCCAGAAGTTCTTCATACACCCTCATTACCATCGTTTCGATGGTGATGACGGCAAAGACAAAGCAAAAAAGCAAAGGCGTTTCGCCTTTGCTTTTTGCTTTGTCGCGGGGATGCAAGGGGATCTTTCCCCTTGTCGCGGGATTGTCAAGGGTGCGCGGAGCGCCCTTAACCGCGGAGCCCTTAACGTTGATGAGGTTTAATTCGAGGTGCAATAACGCCTTTGTCCCAAAGTAATAACCGAACGCCTTCTTTGGTCAATCTATATTGGTTGGCGGGATCCTTTTCTACAAACTGTTCATTATATTCGTATGTATTTGGATCTAAAATTTGCAAGTCGGATAACCTTTCGTCAATATCACACAGCCAGCCTGTAATCGCATCCCATGAGATCTTACGGGATGTATCGACAGAACTGACGTCACCTTCAGCAGGGACATACTGTGGCGAAATAGCATCACAAATATTATCGACAAGCAAAGAAGGCTCATATTTTCCCACTACTGTCTCATAAATCGTCCTAATCTTATTTGTTAATCTAATAGAAATTCCTGGGTATGCCATTGCGCAACGCCATTCCGCAAGCATGCCACCGAAGGCGCCTAAGGGTTTCAATTGTTCTCCTTTCTGCAATCTATTCTGCCAACGATTTACTATAATACTGCTAAGATCTGCACCTTTATAATCTCGAGCGACTTCAGCTTCATATGGTCTAAGAGAATGCCACAGCCCTAATTGAACAGCATTAGTAGCGTGTATATTGTTAGAGCCGCCATATTTTCTCTTAGCATCCTCATCAGTTTCCGATTCCCGAATCATTTTTCCCAATTTTTCTTTAATACACTCCCCACGCAATACTGCTAATTCATGGTGGACAGCCCATGTCGCATCTTTTGTCTTTGGCAATAGCATAGAAGAGGTTTCTCTTACCCACCCTCCTATGCATTGTTTTCCTATCTCCGCAATTTCTTTAGCCTTGGAGTCAAAATTCTTATCATCACGAATAATAGAATGAATAAGAGACTTCATGACCCTTCTGAACATTTGCATATTTTGGACAGCCTGATCCTCGACATGGCCATCAACAAATCCATTCTTTAATCGAGATAATCCTGCTTGTTGATCTTCCGTAAGGGAGAGATCTCGATCTTTAATTTTTTGTTCTAGCTCTCCGAAAAGAATTTCAGGGCTAATTTCTTCTAATTCTTCATGGTAGTCTGCGGGGAAGATCTGTTCAACACTGTCAGAATGTATCGAAGACATATTAACAGAAAAGCTACTATCATTTTTTATCTTTTCACGAATCGCCTCTACGGAAAAAGACGAAAGTTTATGATTTTCTGAGACAATATGTCTACCTGGAGCTCTTTTTCTTATATGTGCTGGCAATAGTGAAGTTACTTTTTCTTGCGTCATCAAGAAATTAATCAATGCGGAACCATAAACGAGTAATTGCAAGGCTTTTATCGGGAGAGACTCTGGGGTGATCAAAACGGTATAAATCCTTGCTAGACTGCTGATAGGGTTCAAATATTTATCTACAATAGCCGGCATATATCCTTTTCTTTTTATCGCGAAAAGGAATAGCCCAGCAAGCCCAGTCACTCCTATTGCTGTAAACCCTAAAGCAGTAAGAGCGACATAGCTCACACAAGAAGCGATCACCATAATCTTGTTGCTATTATCGCAAATAACCTTACAGACAGGATCGATACGAACTGTTAGCTTAGAAAGAAGTGTCAATAAAGGGTTCTGTTGATCTTCTGGCTTTTCAATATATTTTTTAGCTAAAGGGGTTGCGACTGAATAAATTAACCCTGCCGCCAAAGGAACTTTTTCAATAGAATGAGTTCTTATCCCCGGCTTTGCTATCTTAATATCGCTAGATAACATCAAAAGGCTGGTGTGGCAGTGAAGTGAAGCTAAAAATTGTTGATGACCATCTAGCTCATATGATGTTACTTCATTCATAACACCATAATTGGCTACCGATTGGATAATTCTATTGATCGCTGAAGTGCTGGTGCTCATAATGCCCTCTTATTAAATTAGTTACGATCTATTTTACATGATATCTGATTAAAAATCCAGGGATAGTTCAAAGTTGAGTAACAGATGATAAAACTTGCGAAGGTGAAGCTCCCCAAAAAATTCGGATTTAGGAATAGAAATAGAATTTTCACCACAGAGAACACAGAGAACACAGAGAGAAATAGGGCGGGCTAGGGGTTTCACCCCTAGAACCCCGAGGATTTTCTTTTGGGGGTCTGGGGGTCTGGGGGAGCATCCCCCAGCCAGATCTTTTTCTTCCTCTGTGTTCTCCGTGTCTCTGTGGTAGAAAGTCCTATTCTGAAATTCTTCTATCCGCTATTTATGATCTCTATGGTAGAATCAACCGTTACCATAAAATGGCATGTTTTGAACCATGCCAAAATCCATTGAAAAAGCGCATTGAAAACCACGAAAACACAAGGTACAAAGGTTTGATGTTTTGTCAGATGACATTTAGTACCAGGAATCTGTGGAACGATTGATGAATGTTGTTTTGAAGGTTGTTGTGTTTGGGATTGTGGGTGGTGTGGTATTTCCTATGCAGAAGATACTTGTTCCTGACCCTGACATGAGGACAGCGTCGTAATCGTTGGCGAGGAGGGTGTCTTTAAGGGCTGAGAGTTCGGGTGTTATTGTGAAGGCTGGAGTTTCGAGGTCGTTGACGTATTGTGGGTTATTGTTGTAGAAGTTTGATATTAGTGATTCTGCGTCGCAGGGTGTTATTGTTGTGGGGTCGAGGGTTTTGTATACGAGGGGTGTTGACAGGCCGTAGTGGGGTTTTACTATCCATATATCTTGTTGTGGCAGTGGTGGCAGTTCTTTTATTTTCTCTCCGCGTCCTGTGCAGAGTGCTGTGCCGTGCGACAGGAAGAATGCCACATCGGAGCCGAGTTCTGAAGCCCATTCTCTTAGTTCGTCGTGTGTAGCAGGGTTTCCTGCTAGGGTATTTAGCGCCCATAGTGTTGTTGCGGCGTTGCTGCTTCCTCCGCCGAGGCCTGCTTCTGCTGGGATGTTTTTCTCTATGGCGATATCGAATGTGGCGTCGGTGCCCGTCTTTTTACGGAAGAGGTCTCGTGCTTTGTTTACGAGGTTCCTTCCGTCGGTAGGGATGGAGGGATCTGAGCATGAGACTTTGTCTTTTTCTGAAAAAGAAAAAGTCAACCTGTCTTCTAATGATATCGTCTGGAATAGCGAGACGATATCGTGGAAGCCGTCGTCACGACGGCGTACCACTTTAAGAAATAGGTTGACTTTCGCCGGAGACGATAGTTTCAGCATTATTATTCAGTAACGTCTTTGGCAGGAGCTTCTTCGACAGCAGGAGCTTCTTCGGCTTCTGCGACGGGAGCCACTTCGGCTTCTTCGGCGACAGGAGCTTCTTCAACTACTGGTGTTTCTTCAGCTGGGACTTCGTCTTCTTCTTCTTTGAAGACGAACGTGCTTGCTTCATCAGGCATAACTTTAAGCTTGAAAGCAGCATCGACATCTTCTTTTAGATTTAGTGTGATGTCGTAGATACCAGCCTTCTTTATTGGATGCTTAAGTTTTATGCTACGTTTCTCTACAGCGATGCCTTGCTGTTCTAGTAACGCTGCGATATCTGCCGTACCAACAGAGCCATACATATGCCCTTCGTTGTCGACTTTAACCTCTGTTGTTACTGTGATATCGTTAACAAGTTTTGCTACTGCTTCGGACTGTTCTTTGTCTAGGGCAGCTTTTTTCAAACGTTCTTCTTGTAGTCGCGACTGCATACGTTTAGCGTTGTTGTCAGCGAGGACGGCGTATCCTTTAGGCATAAGGAAATTACGAGCATATCCTGCTTTAGAGACAACGATGTCACCGCTACGTCCTAAGCCTTCGACGTCTTCAAGAAGAAGTAGTTCACTCTGTTTTGTCATTGGTATTAACTCCTTTTATATACGTTATAATTCTTCTTTTATTCTTCTGCTACGAAAGGCAGAAGGGCGACATGTCGCGCTAATTTTATTGCGCTGGAAAGCTTCCTTTGGTGGCTTGCCGAGATGCCTGTTATTCTTCGAGGTAAAATCTTTCCGCGTTCTGTGATGAATCGCTTCAATGTCTCTACGTCTTTATAATCGATATCTGCTGGCTTTATCCCTGCAGATGTGAACGGGCACGTTTTACGTCTTTTACGTCCGAAAGGCTTCCGTCTTTTTGGTCCCTGTGAGGTGTTCCCCATCATCATTTTGACTCCTTATTTTTTATTTTTCTTCTAAAGTTTTAAATTCTAATGTTTCTTTAACCTCTTCGGCGCGTATCGTCATAAAACGTACAAGGTCTTCGTTGAGGTGGTATTCTTTCCACAGCTCTTCTATCGCCGACGGTGCTATTGAGAAATATATCAAGTAGTAATATCCTTCTAGATGTCCATCGATCTCATAAGCGAGCTTACGTCTTCCTTGTTCGTGGATTTTATGTATCTCACCGTGCTGTGACGTTATTTCTACGACGATTTTATCTAGGGCTTTTTTTCTGGCGTCATCGCTAAGTGTTGACGACAGGATATACATCCCTTCATATAGATTCTTTTTCTCTTTGTTTATCATTATGTTCTCCTATCCCTTATTCTTTAGGGGTTTCTTCTTGTTCTTTATTTTCTTCATTTTCAGTGGAACTTTTTTGCTTGACGTTGACATCATTCATTATCGTTATGATATCTTCGCGGCACCATCGCCGTACTATATCGGCGCCATCGACGACGATATCATCGAGGCGTTCCTTTTCTTCTTTGTTAAAGCCGCTGAGGACATGTCCCGACAGGTCACCATGTTCTCTGTCTCCGATCCCTATCCTTAGTCGGCAGTATTTTGTTGTCCCTAGGTGCAGTGTTATATCTTTGAGGCCGTTATGTCCTCCTGCACCGCCTTTTGGGCGTATTCTTGCCATTCCGAAGTCGATATCGACATCATCAGCGACGACGAGGATATCAGCGGCGTTGATGCCGAAGAAATCTGCTGTCTTTCTTACTGCCATACCGCTACGGTTCATATATGTTTCGGGGAGGAGCATCCTGACTGTTACGTCACCGACGACGCCTTTAGCCATCTTTCCTAGGAAGCGCTTTTCCTCTTTGAAAGTAGCGCCTATTTTCGCTGCGAAGTCTTCGACTACCATATATCCTATATTATGGCGTGTCTTAGCATATTGCCTTCCGGGGTTCCCGAGGCCTACTATCAGCATGTTTTTGGCGTTATTTTCTTCCACGAAACCTTTCTCTTATTATTATTTATCGTTTTGCTATAACTACGGCGACTTCATCGACGTTCGACAGAGGCTTTACGCCTTTCGAGAAAGCGATATCACGCAGTCGCAGCGACTGTGTCATTGCTAGCTTGCTGACGTCTAGGACGAATTGTTGTGGGATATCTGCTGGTAAGCATGACACATTACAATAGCGTATCACGGAACGAAGCACTCCTCCGAGTTTTATTCCTTCGCATTTTTCTACACCTTTAAAGCGTATTGGCACGTTGACACGTACTGTGACGTCGTCGAAAAGTTCTACGAAGTCTAGGTGTAAGATGTCATAGCTTGTAATGTGATACTGTATATCTTTAACAACAGCGCGGCGTTCTTTGCCTTCGCCATCGGTCAAAGTAAATGTAGTCGTTGGCAGCCCACCTTTTTCTATGGCGCGCATAGCTGTGGCGAATTCTTCACCGTCTACGACGATGTTTTCTGCGTCATTACGTGTAGAATATATCACTGCGGGGATATTACCTTCACGACGAAAACGCTTAGCTTCTTTCTTCGTAGCTTTTGCTCTCTTTGTTACCGACAATTTCATAATCATTGTTTCCTTTGTTTTGTTAAGTGGCGATGTTTCTATATCGTCACGATTTTCTTAATAACTTCTCCGAAAAGTTTTGCTACCGAGACCTTTTTGATCACCGTGCTATTTCTTTCGACGCCAGCAATGGTGTCGCTCACTATGAGTCTCACCATCGGGCTTTTTTCTATCTTCTCAATGGCGCCTTCTGCGAAGATGCCATGAGTTACTATACCATATACTTCTCGTGCTCCTGCAGCGATGCAAGCATCTGCTGCTTGTGTCAGCGTCGTCGCTGTAGAGCATATATCGTCGATGATGACGACGTTTTTACCGTTTATATCACCGAGCACCGCTACTGCTTCGACGTCATTGCGGCGTCTTTTGTCGACGACAGCGATGTTAAGTCCTTTCTTCTCTGCGAGGTGCTGTGCCCTCTTCATTGCGCTGCTATCGGCGGCAACGATGACGAAATCGTCTGTTGCCGATATTTCCAGGGCGTCGAACAGCGTCGCCGTGGCATTTATGTTTTCGACAGGCACTTCGAAGAACCCTTCCACCTGTTCGGTATGTAGGTCCATCGTTATCATCCTCGTTATGCCCGCTTTTTCGAGCATAGAGGCGACGAGTCGTGCCGTTATGGGTTCTTGTCCCCTATTGCTACGGTCTTGCCGGCAATACCCTAGGTATGGCACTACTGCTGTTATCGTCCGTGCCGAAGCTCTACGAAGGGCATCGACGATTATCAGCAGCTGCATCAAGAACACGTCGGGCTTATGCGCCATCGACTGTACTATAAAGACGTCGTTATTTGTAACGTCTTCAACAGCCTGTGCCCAAGCTTCGCCATCAGGAAATGTGTCAAGGATAAGATCGTCGAGGGTAGTGCATAGATATTGCGCTATCCTTTCTGAAAACATCGGATGTGAGGATCCGGTGTATATCTTATAATGACTTTTGCATCCCATGGGCTTCTCACGATGCGTACACTTTGGGGTGGCAGGGATCGAACCTGCGTATGACGGTACCAAAAACCGTTGCCTTACCACTTGGCGACACCCCAGAAAGATCGCCTTACGGCAAATACATGCCGAATAAACAAACATATTACCTAATATGGTAAATAACTTTCAAGTATAGAAAGTAAAAAGTTCAGAATCCGTTGTAAGATTTTTTTTACATCAAATAACTATGGGTTTATTTTTTGCTTACCCTGGAAATTGCAAAGTCTTTATAAGTGGTGGTATGGACAGAGAAATATCGTCACGTCGCAATCGTTTATGGAAAGTCTTCCTTGAGGAGGTGCTTTTTCGGTCGTGGTGGGTCTTTATTTTCTGTATAGTATGTTTTTCTATATATGAAGACGGGATGTCGCGGCAGGGCCGCGAGTATCGCATTCTTGAGGAGAGGCTTCATTCTCTAGAGATCACTAAAGTTGAAGAGCTTGCTCGCCAAGAAGATCTTCTTATGCAGATTGACAGCCAGGACGATCCTCGTTGGGTAGAGTTTACGCTGATGAAAGTTTTGGGTCTCGTCCCCGAAGACTATACAAAGGTTTATTTTAAACCAACGGATTGAACCATGATATCATTTCTTATTATAGGTCTTATCGTCTTCACTTTATGTTCCGGATTTCTTTCTGGCACAGAGACAGCGATGTTTTCTTTGTCGTCGATAAAAGTCCGCACATACCAGCATTCTCATGACGATCGCAAGCGTCTTATTGCGCGTCTTGTCCTTCATCCTCGCGATCTTCTTGTGACGATTTTGATGTTGAACATTTTCGCTAATATCATGGTACAAAATTTTGCGTCTTCGTTATTTGGTTCTTTTGCTGGGTGGTCGTTACGTGTCGGTGTTCCTTTAGCTATAACGCTTGTTTTTGGGGAGATCATCCCAAAGTCTCTTGCCATTCGCAATAACGAGCGTCTTGCTCCTATTGCCAGTCCTGTTATTTCGTCGTTACAGAGCTTTTTTGGCCCTATCAGGAAGGTTATCATCGGCATTACTGGTGCGATATCGCGGGTATTATTTTTCTTTTTAAGCAAGGAGAGTCCTGTCACTAAGAAAGAGTTGCAGCATATGCTGAAGGCCTCGAAGAATCGCGGGGTGTTATTCCATGAGGAGGCCGAGCTCATCCAAGGGTATTTAAATCTCCAGGAGACCAACGCCAAAGAGCTTATGCATCCTCGTGAAGACATTGTTTGCTATGATATCGGCGATCCCATCGCTGTACTTCGTGATATCTTCGTAGAGAAGAAATTTTCTCGCGTCCCTGTCTATGACGGCGACCTTGATAATATTATCGGTGTTGCTACTGCGCGGCGTTTTCTTTTACATCGTCATAATATCTCCGATCCTGAGGATCTCAGGCCTTTTCTTAGGAAGGCGTTCTTCATTCCGGAGACAACGCCAGCGAAGTCTTTATTCTCTCAATATCGCGAAAATGACGAAGCTCTTGCTCTCGTCGTCGACGAATATGGCTCTATCGCTGGTGTCATCACCCGCGAAGATCTTTTCGAAGAGGTTGTTGGCCGTATTGCTGAGCACCACGATGAGAAGCCTTTATATACACGTTCTGCCGACGATATTATCATTGCCAGCGGCCGTCTTGAGATCGACGATGTCGAGGAGGTTTTCGACATAGAGCTTCCTAGTCCTAACAACATGGTAACCATCGGCGGGTGGCTTATCGAGGAGCTTGGCGACATCCCCAGTCCCGGCACTCGGCATACAAGTCATGGCCTGCTGTTCCACGTCCTTGCTGCCGACAAGACGCGCATACGTCGTATATATATCAGGAAGCTCGCCACACCGAGGGGGTCGCGACTATGACATACGACACCACGATTATATGGCTTCTGTTGACGATAGCATGTATAGCGATACAGGCGTTTTTCACTATGATGGAGATGGCGAGCATCTCTTTCAATACGATACACCTTCAATATTCTATAAGCCGTGGCGACAAAAAGGCTATTATGTTGAACTTCCTTCTTCAGAACCCTGCGCGTCTTTTTGGCACTACGCTTATTGGCGTCAACGTTGCTTTGCAAGTAGGCTCCGAGTGTTCCAGGATGCTTTACAGCTCTATGGGGCTAAACCCGAATTTTTCCCCTATAACGCAGGTTATCCTCGTCCTTATCTTCGCAGAGCTTGCTCCTATGTTCGCTGCGCGTCGTTATTCTGAACACGTCGCCATGTCGGGGATACGGATACTACATGCCGCGTCGAAGGTCCTCGTTCCTGTTACTTGGGCGATAAATATTTTGTCTAGGGTTGTGGGCCGTCTTTTCGGCGCTGAGAGCGCTAACACGACGATATTCCTCACCCGCGACGAGCTGCAGAAGACTATAGAAGAGCTTAAAGAGCCTTCGCATCCTGACGATGACAAGGAAGACTTCAACGCCATCGCCGCCAACATTTTCAATTTAAGGAACACTACCGCGCAAAAGATAATGGTTCCTTTAAGCGAGGTGCAGATGCTCCCCGACCACTATACTGTGGGGCGCATGCGTATTCTTCTCAACAAGGCTTACTACCCATACCTTCCTATCTTCGAAGGTTTCAGGGAGAACGTCATAGGTATAGCATACCCTCATGATCTTATCGTTGTCGACGACAGTAGCGATGTAAAAAGCCATGTCAAGCCACCGTGGTTTATCTCTGGCGATGCAAACATACAGCATATCCTCCATGAATTTCGAACCAACGGCAAGAACATCGCCATCGTCCTCGACGGCGACGGCAGTGCCATAGGGATTCTCACCTTACAAGACATCCTCGACGAGATCTTCGGGGAGATGAGCGTTCCGCTATCGCCTCGCGAGAAATATTTGCGTGTCATCGACAAGACGCTTCCTGGGACGATGAAAGTCACGGAGTTCAACGATGCTTTCGACGCCGATCTTGACGTCTCCGAAGCTGAAACTTTAGCGGATCTCATGAAAAATATATTAGGCCACGAACCCGAGCGTAGCGAGTCGGTGAAGGTCGACCAATTTGAATTCACCGCCGAAGACAGCACGCTTTTGGGGGTACAGACGATATCGGTTAAAACCATTAATTAGCGTATAGGGATAGCGAATAGCTTATAGGGATAGCGGATAATTATATTTTATACTCATTATCGTTGCCTTTTCATATTATGGAGATAATGATATCGAATTGCTGTATCTATCCTTTTGAGACCTTCTGAATCTTTGTCTTGAAGCTCTGCTGAAATTTTCGTCCAGGAGATATTTTTTCTAGGATTCTCCTTTTTATATCTTTTTACAAGATCTTCAAGAGTTTCTTCTTCTTCTGGTGACCATAGGTCTTTTTTTATATCGGGATCAAGAACTCTATTCCAGCGTTGATTACATTGATCATCTGTCACCCGTATCCCCAATTTATCGCTGACATAACATGCTTTTTCTTTCCAATGTTTTGGGGGGAAGATTTTCATCGCATCCCGAAGAGCGCTATCTGCTTCTTCAGTCCAAATCATTTTGACAAAACGTTTCACTCGCCCTTCCAGTTTATATTTCCTCTTTTTTTCTACCCCTTTCCCTCGTTTAGGAATTGTTTTTCTGACGGCAACTAGCTTTGTTTTTATCAACCTTCTTCTTGTCTCTCCTGGAGGTATATAATCTTCGTCTTTATCATCATCTGATACGCATTCTCTGTCACTGACACTGTCACCGACACGATAACAGTGTCTTGTCGCTGTTTCTTTTTTATATCTAAAAACAGCAATCCAACGATCACGGCAATCTTTTGCCGTAACCCCATAGCCAACCTCTTTAGCTATCACTTCCCATTTACGTGCTTTAATACATGTATTTTTTGCTTTTATAAGCCTTTCATCCAATGTAGAATCCCATAATCCGACAGCCTGTCCTTGAAGCCCTAACATGGGCAATACATCATCTTTTTTTTCCCAATTTAAGTTTCCTCTAATAGAGTAAAACTTTCTTGCATCGTATGGTCCTAAAGAACATGAAAACATATTTTCTACACATGTTATTGTTATGACGTTTAAGATCTTATAGCTTTTTCAAAAATTCTTTTCATCGCTATTTGAAATTGTTCGAGGTGTCTATCTGATTCTCCCGAAGCTTGGCCTGGTGATTGTCCCACAGCATGCTCACAATCTTCCTGCCCGAGGTCTTGTTCAGTTTGTTGCAAACGACCCTCTGTGTTTTCCGGTAATTTTTCAGATTTCCAGTCTAGTATTCTTTTTCTATAATCTTTTGCTAAGACTCTAATTTTATCCAAGCTATAAGGTGCTAGAAAACGAGCCTGTATTTTTTTTGTTATTTGATCCCAAGGCAATTCATCGAAGCTTTTGGTTTTTACAAGAGCATGAGTTATTAACCAGCCTAACCGTTCATCTACTTCGACTCCAGCTTCTTGCCCTATTAACAAATTTTTTATTCTTTCGATATACGTTTCACCGTCATTTTTAATGCTTTCGGCACCCCATTCTTTACCTATTAAACGGCTGTAGTCTTTTGTAATACTTTCCCAGGGCAACGCGTCAAGATTTAAACCTTCTATGAGGCTTCCAACGAAAAACAGGTAAACTTCATCGTCTTGCTTTTCTTTCATTCTTTTTGACGCAGCAATGGTGTCCTTTGGTTCTATTTTTTGCCTTTTTTTCGGAGGCTGTTCGGATGTTTCAACCACTTTGCCTAAGATTCCCTCTGCGATCTCTGCAGCCACAGCTTCCTTAGCTCTCATATGAGTCGTTCTTTCTATTATCGGAGGTACTCCGACTGTTTCAGAAGTAATTGCAAAAAACGCTTCCCCCCAGCCTGCTCTAGTCATATAGCCCTGGCCAGCTCCGTCAAACGATAATACATTTATTCCAAACGATGACATATTTCTTTCCTATTTTTATATATTTTTATTCATTGTCGCTACTGTTTCTGCGATGATATCGACGGCATTATCGACATCTTCTTCTGTCGTAAGCCTACTCACTGAAAAGCGTAACGACGAACGCACTCGTTTTGTTGGAAGCCCCATATTCACCAACACTCTCGAAGGCTCTAGAGCCCCTGACGAGCATGCTGCGCCGTATCCTACGGCGACGCCAGCGATGTCGAGGTTCATGATAAGCGTCTCACCGTCGATGCCTTCGAAGGCAAGGTTTGTGGTATTAGAAATCCGTGGTCCTGTGCCATTGACGACGACACCTTGAACTTTTGCTTTTATTCCTTCTTCGAGCCTATCACGCAATAGTTCCATCATGTTGTAATATTTTGTGCCGTTATCTTGTAAAAGTTTTATCGCTTCGGCGAAGGCGACGATACTTTCGACGTTCTCTGTGCCGCTGCGCAGACCGTGCTCTTGTCCGCCGCCTGTTAGCAGTGGTGATATCTTAAGTTTTTTTGATATATATGCCATGCCGACACCTTTAGGGGCGTGGATTTTATGTCCGCTGAAACACATCGCCGAGACACCTTTTGGGATGATGACGTCTTCTTTTCCTAGCGAAGCTACAGCATCGACTACAAAAGGTACTTTAGCTTCTTCTGCGATGTTGGCGATGGCTTCGACTTCGCTTTTTACGCCCGTCTCGTTGTTTACTGCCATGACGACGACCATCATAGTATCGTGGCGCATGGCCTCTTTGACGTCTTCGGCGGTGACGGCGCCATGCTCTCCAGTGGTTAGGTATGTCACCTCGTAGCCATGGCTTTCCAGGTCTTTTACGGTATTATATACAGCGGCGTGTTCCAGTGCTGTGGTTACGATATGCCCTGTGGTATGTTTTTTCGCGATGCCACGTATCACCATATTCAAAGCTTCGGTGCCGCTGGAGGTGAAGACAATCTCTTGTGGTTTGACACCAAGGAATTCCGCTACCGTCCTACGTGCTGCTGTCAGCTTTTTGCGTGCCTGCTGCCCGTAGTGATGTATACTCGAGGGGTTTGTTGGAGCATCACCGAGCTCCGCAATGAGGACATCGCGGATATTCGGGTCCAAAGGCGTTGTAGCGTTGTTGTCTAGGTATATATTTCTTTGTGTCATAATCATCACTCCTTAGGATTTACTACCTTTCCCATAAATAATATGCTTCCTGTCGCCTGGTCTACGATGAACGCCATAAAAGGATGGTCGGCGCGGACGACGACAGCCGGCTCGGGGCTATAGACGCTTGTAAGATTCATCGTCACGGCAGTAGCAGCGGCGGCTTCTGTGCCTTCTTCGTCGACATCGATAAAAGTCTCATGGATTACCTTGCTTATCGAAAGGTCGCCGAAACCGTTGATGTCGGAGAAGTCGGCATCGCCGGTAAAAGGCGTAACCATCCCCATCTGCTGAAGAACTTCATTGAGAAGGACTTTTTTCCTCATGGAGAACTTCGGCATCGACAGCTGCACTTTTGTTGGCTCAAGAGATGCGTAGTCGTTCATCACCGTCTCGATATCGAGGTTTTCTTCGACTGCAGTGATGCCGTTGTAGTCGTCAGGGACGATTATCACCATAGCATATCCTGGTATTTCTGAAGATTCTTCTTGGTAAGGAAGTGCTACGACAGAATACCCTTCGCCTTTGTGATACGGAATTTTTGTTGTCTGGTTCATCATCTCGGCCATCGTCGTAACCTCTGTCGACACATAGAAAGGGTCTTCTATGGTGTTCTCGGCTCTGAAAGGATGTTGCCATGACCCTTTGAAATATAGGGCATTGACGAGTACTAGTCGTGTGCTGTCGCTGACGTCTTGTTCTGTAAGGATATCGAGGATTTTATCGTTGGTATTTTCAGCAACCCAGCCGTTTATTGTTGCTACGGCGTATTTTTTGTTTCTTATAAAATCTAGGGTGTCGACATGTGCACGATAATACTGTTGTGTTGTTTCGACGAAACTCGGAAGGATGTGCATCCCCTCTTGACTCCATAGAGCATTGGCGGAAACGACCTTCGATGATGAAGGTCTATGTAATATGTTTACAAGCTCGGAGAAGCAGGTGTGTAGGTCTTCGGAATAAGAAGGTAGACGTAGAGCGTCGAATATCTCTTTCTCGGTATCGCCGACGGCGCCGGCGGCTGTCATCGCCATCGCAGATGATACGCTATACGGTGCGAAGAAAAGGTTGCCATCGCCTTCGCTAGCGAGGACTTTATACATATCAATAGCAAAGCGCGTGTTGCCTTCGACAACGGAAGTAAGAGGGTCGTGATTCTGTTCAGTATTAAGTCCTTCATCAGCGCAGGCGAACTGTGCTGTAAAGACCATAAACGCTATAATAATTCCTTTGAAAAATGTGTTCATCTGCTTTCTCCTTAGTCGTTGTCGGTTCTAATATCTTGGACTTCTACTATATAAGAAATGATAGAAAAAAGGAAAAAGAAAATGACCTGTGTCATCATCAAAATAAAGCAGTTATAGTGACGGCATTAAAGATCATATGTAGTGTTATCGCTGCCCACAGGCTTTTCTGTCTTTCGCATATATATCCTAGTGCTATGCTAAAGACAAAGAGTCCGGATAACAGCACTATATTCTTCATCCCAATGCCATACGAATAGTGGAACATAGTAAATATCAGCGCCGTCACTATTATCGCCACGCTACGGCTTGTTATTTTCTTCAAAAAATTCTGTAGATACCCTCTGAAGAGAAGTTCCTCGGTGAAAGGCACTATAGTTACGATCATCACCGCCATTACAGCTTTAAGGACGGGATATTCCATCGTCGCTCTAAACTGTGTTACAGCGGACTGCTCCCCTTCGACTGTCCCTGTGATATATAAGACGACAATAGCACAAAGCTCCACCGTTGCTATGACGACGGGAGCAGCGACGCACCACGTAAGAGCTCCGATGGCGACGTTCTTCATCGTAAAGTCCCCGAAAATCTGCTTCACCGCCTTTCTTTCTACGACGCCTAAAGTATATGCTACAATGGTTATGAAGGTGACGCATATCGTCAACACGACCATCCATCCGTGGAATTTCTCTATGATATCCAATGATAATATAGCGGAAACAGCATATATTATAAAGGTAGTAACGAAAGGCACAACGACAAGACATATCACGAAGGCGAAGAGTGCCTCCCACAGTGATATACGCCCCTTTTCAGGCGTATCGATACGAAAAAAACCCTTCTTCCATGCCAATAATGTAGTCACTATTGCTATGGCGAAAGAAATAAAAAATTTGTTAATATGTTCTTCCATTATCGTTGTGCTGTTTCGATATATGTTTCTAGATGCTTAACGATACCAGCTGTTAAGCGCCGGTGCGCTATAGAAAGAGGTGTGTATCGATATTCTTTTGAGCCCAACGACTTGGCAGTATAGTCACTGAAAGCGCCTTCGGCGCCGACAAAGTGGTTGCTATGGATAACTTCATGAAGGACAATGTTTGTGGTGTCACCGCGAAGGTCGAAGACTTTGACGCCTATTGTTATATATATCACCGAAGTCTTACCTTCGATGCTCTTGTTATATACTGGCTTAACCGTCTGACCATAATATGGCACTTCCTTGTGTTCCAAAAGTTCTATCGTGACGAGGTAATCGGCGTCATGGTTTTTCCCTATGAAGTCTGGTGTGAAGAACATATTGTCTTTGCTCATATCTAGGTGCATCATAGCGATATCATGAGAAGGCACGTAGAACTTCCCTGCTTTTGCAATACGGTAATATATCTCTTCCGTCAGTTCTTTCGACGGCGACCACGGCACCATATACGATGTCTTGTCAACGATAGGCGCCAGTACCACCCTAGTCTTTTCAACGCCTTTCTTATCATAACGTGCCATGCTTGCATCTTTGGGGGCACATCCGACAATGACTACAGCCATAGCACATACAACTACTATATTTTTCCACATACCGTATACCTCCGATAATTTCATAGTATAACCTCACGATACTCTTTTTTGTATATTATCGATAAGAAAAAATGCAAAAAAACTTTTACATAATATATAGTTATGTCAAAGGTCATATAACTCTGAGGTTATCATAGTATGGGAGCACTTGCTGGCGTTGTACATCCTACCATCTACAAAGCGGGAACCATCATCGAAGAGATGCTTGCTCCTGTATCATATCGTGGTGATAGCGAAGAGATTTCAACATACCGTTTCAATAAGATCGAGATGGGGGCATACGGCGAGGAAAGCATAGCATCGAACCCTCCGCAGACGGTATGGGCTATGCTCGACGGCACCATTTTCAACGAAGACGCTCTTCGCGAAGAGCTAAAAGACGAAGGATATCGCTGTAATAGCGATTCTACCGCAGAAATCATTGCTCTGTCATACGAATGTTGGGGTCCGGAATTCCTCGCTAAGCTAAACGGCTCCTTTTCCGTCGCCATCTTCGACACAAAAAAGCATCGTCTTCTTCTTGCTCGCGACAAGGTGGGGATAAAACCTATATATTGGTCGCATCATAACGATACTTTCCTATTCGGCAGCGAGCTCAAAAGCATCCTCGCCACGGGTCTTATGCCACAAATACCTGCTGGTGAAGGCATTGCATCATATCTCTTCTTCGGATATATCCCCCAAGACATCTCTGCCATCGAAGGTGTCAACAAGCTCCTTCCTGGATACTATCTTCTTTATGACTTCGACAAAAACTTCATAATACACCCATACTGGTCGTACGGATCTTTCTTCCTAGAAAAAAACGACGAAGACATCACGGCGATAACATCACACCTCGACGGCCTCATAAAAGATTCTGTAGCGATACGCAAAGACGACGAAGAGAGCTCCTGTTTCCTCGGCGATGACATCGCCTCTGCAGTGATGGCATGCTATGCTGAGAAGTCCCCTCACGGTCCTTCACCGATGGGTTGTTCTACATCTTTCGAAGGCATGAAATCTGCGAGTCCCGACGTCGCCGATGCCATCAGCGAGAAGCTTGGCATCGTCAATACCAGTAGTGCTATAACATCTCGCGACATCCTCGACAATCTCGTCAAGATAACATGGTTTCTCGACGAGCCTATCGCCGACCCTTCATTGCTTAAAACCTGGAAGCTCGCCACTATGGCTCGAGAGCAAAAAATATCAAGGGTATTTTCTAGTGTCGGAAGCGACGAGATCTTTGCCGGCGACAGCCGATACCTTGCCTACAGCACGAAGTTATGGAAGAAAAAACCTGCGCATCCAGTGTCGAAGGCTTTAATACGCTATATCGCCTTCCCGATAACGAAGATCTTCAACGCAACGCTAGCATATCATCTTCTCTGGAAATGGCATGTAAAACATCCCATCATCGACTACCTCAACAAAAACGCCGTCTTCAATAAGAGAAAACTCGAAAGAGTCTCTCCTGACCTTGCCAATAGGTTTGATGTTGAAACTTTCCTACAGAAATTCTTCCGTCTGCGTGCCATCGACGACGACATTGCTCCTTTGCTTTATTTTTCTGCAAAGACATCCCTTCCCGACAATGCCTTACACCAATACGACCGCCTTACTGCTGCCAATGGCTTGGAGCTGCGCGCTCCCTTCCTCGACAGCAGGATCATGGAATATATGGCTAATATCCCCGACGCCATAAAGATACAGAAAAAAGAGACGTCTGTCGTCCTTAAAAGTCTCCTAAAAGACGTCTTCCCCGAAGACCTCCTTAAAACCCCGAAAAAAGAATTGAGCCCCGACTTCGGGGCATTGCTAAAAGACCCTGCTCTTCATGAGATTTTCTCCATGCTTATCGAAGGGACAGTTGTGGAATCGGGATACATCTCAAAACGTTGGCTGAAAAAACGTGTGGCAAAAGCGAAGAAAGGGAAAGGGTCTTTTCTTCAGCTGTGGGCAGTGCTTTCGCTAGAGGTGTGGATGCGACTATTTGTCAACACGCCGAAGCCTCACGGTGTCGTTGACATACCGCTCAAAGATTTTCTAGAAAAATAATTAATAGTTCGGAGTTCGGAATAGGAATTTTCACCACAGAGCCACAGAGTGCACAGAGAGGAAAAAACATGGCTGGGGGATTCCCCCAGACCCCCTTTTTCATTGAACAATGAATAAACCCGGACACGGCAGTGCCCCCTCTCGCCGTTGTCGTAAGAACTGGATTGTGTTGTAACGTTTGCTATAATAAAAACAAAGAAAAAAATACAATCCTCGACAATGGCGATAGCTGTGCGTCCGCTGCGCGCGCTCTGCGCAGTGAGCGCTCTCTGTGTCCTCTGTGGCTCTGTGGTGAAAAATCCTAAAAAAAGCCGGAGATGATCTTATGGCATAGTGCGTAGTCCTTAAGGCTGCTACCTTCCGGTTCTGACCTGGTTCGGACTGCCCCATTCCACGAGGTCCCCGGCAAAAAGAAAGGATAAGTGTAGCACAAGAACCCTTTTTATTCTAGCTCCTTATTCTTCTTTCGTGGTGAGTTAAGACTTTTCGCAGGGAGCCAGCAGCATTGAAGCCTGAAGACTGCGCTTTGGCGACGATATTGAGGAGCTCTTCGCCGAGTTCTTCTTCTGTTACGAAAAGGTCTGTATCTTCGCCTTTAAGAGGGGTGTATTCTATCTTCCGAGCACGTTTTATCACTTCTTGTGCGCGTTCTAGCACTGGAAGCCCTCGTGGTATGCCATCGAGGACATGTTTTCTATGTTTTTTCTCTTCTGCTTTTATCTTGTCCCACTGGTCGACGACGCCATCGACGTCGGCGACGTCGGCGTCTCCGAAGATATGTGGGTGTCGACGTATTAGCTTGTCGGCGACACCACGAACAACTTGCGGCAGAGTTATTTTTTTCTCTTTTTCGGCCATCTTACATAAGAATATCACGGTGAAAAGAAGGTCGCCAAGTTCTTCGAGGATGTCATCGCCATCTTCGGCGTCGATAGCCTCTATAAGCTCGTACACCTCTTCGACTACGGCTTCGCGCATAGATGCCATCGTCTGTTTTTTGTCCCACGGACACCCCTCAGGACCTAAAAGGGTTTCGAGGACGTCAGTCAGTTTCGATATATCGCCCATAGAGATGTTCTCCTGTGATGTCTTTTATGCAGGCTCCTGTCGAGCATGTTCTTAGTTTGCGGCAGCGCTTTTCGAAAGTTTCACCATATGGGCATCTTCCCTGAAAACATCTGTTCTGGATACCCTGGGGGTTATATTTTTTCGGCGACGAAGGTCCAAAGACTGTGAATGTCGGCGTCGTAGTCGTCCCAGCGAGGTGTAGCGTCATAGAATCCATGGCGATGACGAGGTCAGCAGCTGCCATAACGTTCTGTATAGCTGCCAGCGACATCTTTTCGGCGAGGGTACTTGTATGTTTGAACGTTTCGTTAAGACGTTGTGCTTCGGCTTTCTCTTTATCATCGCCCCATACGAAGACGAACGAATATTCTTTTTCTATTTTCTTTAGGAAGTCTTTAAGGCACTGTTCCGACACTTTTTTGTTGTCCCAGCGTGTCCCTGGGCATACAATGACGATCTTTTTATTTTCGAAGATCGGGCTTTTCAACATCTCATCGATAGCAGTCTTCTGTTCCCCATAAATTTTAAGAGACACGCCATCGAATTTTTCAGGAATGGCATCGCCGAAATGCTGTGTTACGACGGACAGGTAGTCATCGCGGATGTTCTTCCCTGTGGGGATGCTATACCTTTTCTTTGTAAAAAGGACGTTTGGCCATTCTGCGGTGTTTTTAAAAGAAAAGCCGACTTTTTCTTTGGAGCGTGCTAGCGCTGTTATTATCCCTGACTTAATATTTCCCTGGAGGTCAAAAACAATGTCGTACTTTTTTCTGCGTAGGGGTTTTACATAACGCCATGGCTGCTTTTTGGTGTCGATGACGACACTATTGACATCGGGGTGCGCATCGACGATTTCTGAGCACTTTCTTTCTACCACCCAGTCGATCTCAGCGTCGGGGAATTTATTTCTGAGGTACTCCACGACAGGAAATGTATGGATAATATCGCCCAATGCCGATGTCTTAACGATGAGGATCTTCATCTTTCTTTTCTCTCCACATAATACCTATTGCGAATAAAAACTACCCTTTTGGGGTAACAATTGATTCTACCATAGAGATCATAAATAGCGAATGGCAAAGTTAATGCTGAATGCTGATTGCTGATTGCTGAATAAATATCCTGACCGATTTTCTGTCGCCGAATTCCGAACTCCGAACTCCGAACTTTTTCACCACAGAGCCACAGAGGACACAGAGAAAGAAAACAATCTGGCTGTGGGATTCTCCCCCAGACCCCCAAAAACCCAAAAGAAAATCCTCGGGGTTCTAGGGGTGAAACCCCTAGCCCGCCTGCTGTTCTCTCTGTGTCCTCTGTGGCTCTGTGGTGAAAAATTCTATTCCTATTCCTAAATCCGAACTTTTTAGGAAGCTTAACTCTTGGAAGTTCAATCATTCTGTTACCCCTTTTTGAACCATGCCGCAGTTGGTATAACGTATCGCTTCTTTCATATCATCAGGAATAGGAGCTGTGATGTTTATCTTGTCACCTATCATAGGATGTTTAAATGATATTTTCTTGGCGTGTAGCATAACACGAGAAGGGCGATATCTGCAACGGAAACGCTTGCCATAGTGTACGTCACCAAGCACAGGGTGCCCAATACCATTAAGGTGTACGCGTATCTGGTGTGTCCTTCCCGTCTTGGGACGACACTCTACAACAGAAGCTCCGCGTCCCGTTTTGATACATCGCCACCGCGTCACCGCTTCCTTGCCATGAGCAACCTTTCCCCATACTGCCCTGCCATGATTTTCTCCGATCTTTGCAAGGCGGTTCTCAATGATACCACTCTCATCTTTGATAACACCATCGACGACAGCCCAATATACTTTCTCAACGATGTTGTCGCGGAACTGCTGTGTCATGGCTTCAAGATATTTCTTGTCCTTTGCGAAGAGCACTACACCGCTGGTATCTCTGTCTAGGCGATGTACAGGCTCGAGATCGCGGTATTTCCTACGCAAGATCTCCAGAAGCCCTTTTCCCATCGTCGTCATACGTGGCGGTTTGTCATAGGCGAGGATAGCATCATCTTCGTAGAGGATACGCTTCTTTTCGATGGTGTTGTCGGTAATATTTTTTGTATTAAAGTCTACGACATCTCCAGCAACAAGCTTTACGGTGGAATGGCGTTCGACTTTGCCATTGACGCTGACGAGGTGGTGGTCGATGTTCCACTTGATCTTACGCACGGAATAGCCTTCGCCAAGCTTCTCTTTAAGAAAAGCCCGCAACGTCTTCTTCGCATCAATATGTGATACCTTCCACGTCGTCATTTTTTGTTCCTTTTTAGTGGTGGAGCGGACTCTGTCCAACCATTCCTCCCCGCCAAAGGAAACGAAGTTTCCTCTGGACTCCTGTTTGCAGTGTCGCCACACTCTCGTCGCCCATCGCGAAGGCTTTTGTAAATGTTACATGCTCTGTACGTTATAATTCAATAATAAACTAAATAGTCAAATATATCTATGCTTGCCCTTTTCTGATATCTTGACTTCAAATATTTTCTTTGTTATGGATTGTAGCAAGTAACATATTACAAGGAGTCTTAATGTATGAGTAAAATAACGAACCTAATAATGGCAGGCTTTTTTCTGCTGTGTACTGTTGTAATAGGTAACGTATACGGACAGGATGATTATGCTGGAGAAGATAACGCTGTTGTCGAGGAAAATGGGTATCGCGGTACTGTCTTTGCTGGTGTCGGGTGGTGTCATCGTCGATATCAAGAAATCGTTCTGGAAGTGATAGCCAAAGGTGATGTCATTGGCGCTATGATAGGATACGAATATCGCCAGCCTTCCCGCATATATGGCTATATCGAAGCGTATCATGATGAAGGACGTTTCAAAGAAAACTGGGATGGCGAGATCATCTGGCGCACATATCACTGGGAAGCTGAAGGTCGTATAGGTTATATGTTTAGCGTTGACGATAAATATGGTATAACACCATATAGTGGTGTGTCATATTCTAAAATAAAGGTCTCAGATGGAGAGTATGGGACTCAGTGGGAAAGGAATGCCCGATGGGGAATACCTTTCGGCGTATATCTTTCCTGTGAATGTTCTCCGAAATTCGAGGTTGGCTTCAACGCCCAGGCGACGCTGACGATATGGGAAGAAGGCGACTATTTCGACGAATCCTCTCCAGGGTTTATAAGCGCCAAAGGCCAATACACCTGGGGAACCCTCTTCGAGATACCTTTGACATATAAGGTAAACGAAACGTGGAATATGACACTGACGCCAATGTATCGCGAGACAGTGTTCTCCCCCAAAACAAACCTCGAAAATTGGGGCACCGAAGAAACAAAAAATAGATATGCCGGGGTTTACCTTACAGTAGGATATGCTTTGTAGATAATAGATTTCTGCTGATATCGGTGTTTTCGACTATTGTTAATTAGGGCGATATTTGTTATAACAGGCAGGAAACACATCATTATAGCAGGAGTATACTATGTCATTAGGTATAGATTTATCGGGGAAGAAAGCTTTTATTGCAGGAATCGCCGACGACCAAGGGTATGGATGGGCTATCGCCAAGACCCTCGCTGCTGCCGGCGCGGAGATTCTTATAGGAACATGGGTTCCTGTCGTTAATATCTTCACCAAGAGCCTTGAAAGCGGGAAATTCGACGCATCGCGGCACCTTCCCGACGGCTCTCTTATGGAGTTCTCTGCGATATACCCTCTCGATGCATCTTTCGACACGCCTGCCGACGTCCCTGACGGCATAAAAGAAAACAAGAGGTACAAAGCCCACAGCGGCTATACCATCTCCGAAGTCGCTGCTGCCGTCGCCAAAGACCATGGCACCATTGACTTCTTCGTCCACTCTCTTGCCAATGGCCCAGAGGTGAAGAAACCATTGCTAGAGACGTCGCGGTCGGGGTATCTCGCCGCTGTAGGGTCTTCGGCATATTCTTTCGTCAGCATGCTACAAAACTTCGGTCCTATCATGAACGAAGGTGGCGCTACGGTATCGCTGACATACCTTGCTTCCGAGAGCGTCATCCCCGGATATGGTGGCGGCATGAGTTCTGCCAAGGCAGCACTCGAAAGCGACACGAAAGTTCTTGCATGGGAAGCCGGAAGGAAATGGAACTTACGCGTCAATACCATCTCTGCAGGGCCTTTAGGGAGTAGGGCTGCTAAAGCTATAGGTTTCATCGATAAGATGATCGACTATTCCAAGTCCAACGCTCCCCTAACAAAAGACCTGTATGCCGAAGATATCGGCAATGCCGCAATTTTCTTGCTATCGCCACTAGCTGCTGCTGTTACGGGAACGACGCTATACGTCGACAATGGCATTCACGCCATGGGCGTCGCCGTTGATAGCCCATGTTTTAAAGAGGAATAAATTACGTGAAACGTCTTCTTGCTTTGATGATACTTCCGTTGCTGTATGTCGTCGCTCCTGCGAGCCTCGAAGCTGCCACGGCGACGTATGCCGTCGAAGTTCGTGGCGTCGAAGACAACGATATCACCAAGACAATAAAAGCAACATCACAGCTATTCGTCCTAAAAAAACGTCCTCCTAACAACATCGTGAGCCTAAAACTCCGTGCTTCTTCCGACGTTGCCCTCATCACCAAAGTCCTCAACAGCTATGGATACTACGAGCCTGCTGTAACCACACGCGTCGTCGTCACCCACGGCGAGACTAATTATTCCGTCATCGTCGAAATCGTTGAAGGACCTTTATATACTCTCGAAAGCTTCGACGTCGATACTGGCGCCAAGAAAGGCTTGGAATACTCTCCAGAATCTCTAGATTTAGAAATTGGTGGCGCCGCCCTCGCAGAAGATATCGTCGCAGCGAAGAACGCCGCTCTCACGATGATACAGCGTTCAGGATATCCTTTCGCCGTTATCGACGACGAAGACATCGTCGCCAATACGACGAAGAAAACGATATCTGTGACTTTAACAATAAAGTCAGGGAAGCTTGCTCGCTATGGCGTTACGACAATATCGGGCCTAGACACCGTCGAGGAAGACTTCGTCCGAGACAGCATCGCGTGGAAAGAAGGTGACCTATTCAGCCCCGACGACATAGCAACGTCGCGCCGCAACCTCGAAGAGCTTGGGCTTTTTAACTTCGTCACGACAACATACAAAGAAGAAAACCTCAGTGGTGGCGTCCTTCCGATGTCTGTCATCGTCGCGGAGAAACCCCACCGAAGGATAAGCTTTGGAGTGGGGTACAGCACGTACTACGAAGCCACTGCAGCGTTCCAATGGAAACACCGTAATCTCCATGGCCGTGGCGAAGCCCTTGCCTTCAGCGCCGATGTCAACAACAAGCAGCAAAAAGGCTCGCTGTCATACCGCATACCACATTTCCTTAAGAACAACCAAGACCTGCTTTCTGTCTTGACAGCATCACAAGAGTCTACCGACGGCTACGACGCCAGAACCATCACCATGAAGAGTTCTATAGAACGCAGGATAAACGAAAGGACTACGGTATCTTTCGGTGGCGGCATCGACTACGTCAATACGACGAAGTCCGACGACGACAGCCCATACCTCCTCGCCAATCTTCCATATAGCATCAAGTGGCACAACTACAAAGACTTCATGGATCCCTCCTCAGGGGCTTTCGTCGGCGTACGAACCACGCCATACGTTAACACCCTAGACACCAGAGAATCTTTCTTGAAAAATAAGATAACGGGAACGGTATACCAGCCACTCACAGATAAAATCATCGTCGCTGTAACAGCAAGCGTAGGAAGTATCATGGGGTCTCCACGGAGAAATATCCCTATGCCATACCGTTTCTATGGAGGTTCTGCCCACGCCCTACGAGGATACAAATACCATACCGTCAGCCCTTACGGCGAAAAAAACACTCCCATCGGTGGAAAGTCTATACTCGTCGGCAGCGTAGAAGCACGATACCGCGCAACAAAACAATTCGCCGTCGCAGCTTTCTACGACGTCGGTAATGTCTATGAATACTTCATCCCACAGCTCGACAAAAAAATCCTCCGCTCGTGGGGGCTAGGCCTGCGATACCATACCCCTATAGGCCCTTTCCGCTTCGACCTCGCCTTCCCGCTCGACAAAAGAGCCGACATCGACCACGCATACCAGTTCTACGTAACGCTAGGACACTCGTTCTAATGCGGCGTAGCCGCATCAGGAGTTCAGTGTTCGGAGTTCGGAGTTCGGAGTAGGAATCCGAAGCTCTACTCTGAACTATGAACTAAAAACTCTAAACTATGCGGCGTAGCCGCATTACAGTTATCAGTGAAAAAGCTCCGAACTTTTTTATAAAGCCTTTATTTTAATTCATTTTTCGGCTAGACATTTGAAACTATGCACTTTAGTGCAGAGATTAAGTTTTTGTTGCTAACTATCAAATTCAAATTTTAATTTGTTTCCTCTGGACGCAAATAGTTACAACACGTTAATATTTATGTAACAGTATATAAGGATATATATTATATGCGCATAACTGGAAATTTATTTGATTCTATAGGGTGGAAGCCTGATTTTGTTGCACTCGATGGTCAAAAAGAATATCCTTCTGTAATATTTCGAACATGTTTAATAGCATTAGCAACCTTCGCTTTGTTCGGTTCTATAAAATTAGCATCCTTATCGGCGACTATATGTTTTATATCACCCATGTTTGTGAAAACTTTTTATTATCTAACAAGCTATGAACATGAGGATACCGAAGATATTGAAGAAGCCGAAGGCTTTTTAAGTTCGGGACTTTCTCTTGTTGCAGCTTTTCTACAAGACAAAGCTGATGCATTTTCGCAATGGTGTCAGACCTGACCCCTTTATTTTCCAGGCTCCGAACTACCAACTCCGAACTATGAACTAATCATTGAGCATTGCTCAATGATTAAAACAGTTTGCCGTGGACCCATGAGATGCTTTTGATGGGGATTTTGGATTTTTCAAGTTCGGAAATAATATCCCTGGAGATTTTATCGGTGTTTCCGCGGTGGAAGATACGCAATGTAAGTTTTATCGTCTGCATATCGGCAGTATAGTCTTTGTTGATATCGACGAAAAGCACCGACGAAGACTTATACTTTGCTATGTCGATGATTTTCTTAGTATCGACATTGTTAGGGACCTTTATCGTCAGGGTTCTATATGATTCTTTCTTATACATCTTATCGAAATATCGCAGAACCGAGAGTGATAGTAGCGCTATAATCGTGGTACATATCGCCAAGGAAAAATACCCTGCTCCTGCCGCCATCCCTATAGCAGCGACTATCCAGAAACACGCCGCCGTCGTAAGTCCACGAACTGAGAAGCCTTCTTTCATTATTGCTCCTGCGCCGAGGAAACCGATACCAGTAACTATCTGTGCTGCGATGCGTCCTGGGTCTGTCGATGCTGCATTAGCGACCAACAGTGACATTATCATAAAAAGTCCCGATCCCAGGCCTACAAGAAGATGCGTACGCAGTCCTGCTGCTCTTCCGTGGATATCCCTTTCGAGTCCTATCACCGCGGCCAAAAACGCCGCGAGGAACAGACGCCCTAGCAGCCCTATAACTTCATAAGAAAAAAACGCTTCCATTGTGATACCTCGATTTTACTTGATGACATTATATCTTTGCGATACCCTTACGTATAACTACTAAACACACCTTATTATGAATATTCCATCTATAATAAAAAGACTTTTTTTAGTCGTAGCGATTTTTTTTACTATAACGTTAGCGATAATACAGACACATTATGCGAAAAAATATATCGCAAATAAAATCATCACCGGCGTAGAGACCACAAGCGAATACTCTATTACCATCGATAAAATCGGCGGAATTATACCATTTTCTTTTTCCTTATATGACGTCAGCGTAACAAAAAACGGGTCTCCTGTCGCTGAAATTTCGCGTATCGGCGCTTCGTGGTCTTCACCGATGGCGTTTCTCTTCAACAAAGAGATACGCCTCGATGCTCTAGCTATCGACATGCCGACGATACACGCCTCGGAAGGCTCTTCCGAAGCATATATCTCCTGGCCCAACATCCCATGGAGCGTAACGGCGAGGAACGTCTCCTTCACACGATATACCACGGCAGCAGGAGTCATCGTCGAGGGTCATAAAGGCACAGCGTCATGCTTCCGCGGCGGTGGTGATGTCATCGTAACACAACACCTCGTCTTCAGCGACATGCCTTCTTTAATTGCCGATATCGCCTTCTACGGCGATGCTACGGAGAAAACCGTCTCTGTGTCGTGTTCCGCAGAAAAACGTCGTAGCAGTATCTTTTCTATCGCGACGCCGACGATATCGTGTGGTTTCGACATAGAAAGGCCTTGGCAAGCCTTCCAAGATATCATCAACGCCGGCGAGAATCCCCTCTTCGCCGCCGTACAAGGAACGGCGTACTATACGATACAGCACCATCCCCTTACTTTACTGACGTCTTCGATGACACGCTCTATCTTCGGAGATAGCTGGCATCATGAAGGGACCTTCGTCATCAACAGCGACAGGTCTTTCTCAGTAGAATTCCCTTCCTTCGAAAACGAAGGCGTCATCGCCGAAGGGTCTTGTTTCGTCGACGCCGAGAAGGTTTACTATGACACCTTCTTCACCATTAGCATCCCTGACCTATCGCACAAAAAACACCTTCTTCTCCACGACCTCGAAGGCGAGGTCACCTTAACCGCCAAAGCCTTCAACACTATAGCGTCGCCACGTATCGCGCTATCAATGGCAGGGAGCGACATCATCGCCAGCGGCAGGACAATAAACCCTGTAGATGGTGCCATAACCTTCGACATCGCCGACTCTGCATTAAAAGGACACGGCGCGCTATCAACCGCCATAGATGATGTCCCCTTACAGGCGTCAGTAGAAATATCCGGCACCCTAGAAGAAACTCCGTCGCTGTCATTCCATAACGTCGCTGTCATCGTCGCCGACACCCACCACTTTGCAGGGACGATAACAACGACGACATCACGGTCGGCATTACGCGCAGGAAGGCTTTCTGCTGCCGTTGCTGTCACCGATGGAATATACAAAAACTACAAGCAGGGCACCGTTTTCCGTGACATCAACGCCGCTCTAAGGGTTACGTCGAAGAAAATCCTAATAAAAGAAATAGCGGCAAAAAGCAGAGACAAAGGCTTCTTCTCAGCATCGGGGGTAATCTCCCTAAGCGGCAAAAAACATTTCCCCTACGATATTGCCTTCGGCCTCAATGACATCGTCTTCATCGACAGCGACCCCGTCTATGCCGTCGCCAGCGGAGAGCTTGACCTATATGGCACTTCAGAAAAACATAACATCGACGGCGACCTCGCAATAACAAAGTCGAGGGTATCGATACCCGACAAGCTCCCCATCACGGTAACAACACTCCCCGTGAAATACGTCTACGAAGACAACAACGGTACAATACGTCCCATCAACAACGCTGCCATAAAAACAAAGTCTGCGCCCATAGCCCTAGACATAACAATGTCATTCCCAGACAATGCCCTAATAGTAGGTCGTGGGCTGACATCGGAATGGCAGGGAAACGTCGATATCTCCGGAACCTCGACAGCGCCGGAGCTCTCAGGGAAATTAACAAATACCCGCGGAACTTTTATGTTCTCAGGAAGACCATTCACTCTGCGTGAAGGAGCGATAACCTTCGACAGCGCATCAGCAGACGATATATACATCGCCACATCGGCAGAATATGACGTCGATGATATCACCGCAGAAATATCGCTAAAAGGCCCACTAAATAATATCCGCATCTCAGTAACATCAATACCACTGCTTCCAATAGAAGAAGTCCTCGCCCGCGTGATGTTCGGCACCAAAGCAAAAGAACTTACAGGATTACAAGGAATACGCCTCGCACAGACGATAACAGCGCTAGCAGGAAGTGACACTGCCCCCGACGTCCTCGGTAAGGTAGGACAGTCCCTAGGCCTCGACCAGCTAGATATCAGCAATACCAACGACGAAACATACGACCCCTCAGTGAAGATAGGGAAATATGTCATGCATAATATCCTCTTCTCCGTACAAAAAAGCTTCCTTAGCGATACCAATACCTTCGCCGTCGAAGCCGATATCTCGAAACTCGTGAAACTCTCCGCCGATATAGACAATAACGCCAAAGGCAATATCTTCCTAAAATGGCAACAAGACTATTGACAATGAACAATTATCAATTATCAATGAACAATTATCAGTGATCAATAGAAAGTTAGAACGCGGAACTTGACTTTTTTCTTAAAAAGAGCTATAATGTTAACTATCAACTACTAATGTAAGAATACAATTAACTAATATAGCAATATACAGGAGATAATAATGAAAAAAATCTTAACAATAATACCCTTTTTCCTTGCTGCGATGACACTATCTTTTGCCGCTGAAGGAAAGCCAGAAGTTAAAAACACAATTAATGAAGCATATGCAGAAAACGACGATGCTTCCTTAGAAGAGATATATGAAAAAATCGCCGAAAAACAAGACGTTCTTGAAAAAGACTCTACAGCTGTCGATGAAAAGCCCATTCTTTCTCTAGATGAATGCCAAAGGCTTCTAGACTACACCGTCGAAATTAAAATCTAATGTGTTAAGGGCTCCGGTTAAGGGCTCCGCGCCCTTAACAATCCGCGGCAAAGGGAAATTTTCCCTTTGCAAACCCACGACAAAACAAAGCCTTATGCTGTACGCGCATCGCGCACAGCATAAGGCTTTGCTTTGTCTCCGCCTTCATCGTCATAAACAAAGATACTTACGAGAAAATCTTAGTAATGCCGGCAACGCCGACGTTATCGCAAGAACTTTAATGAAATCTCCAATGATAAAAGGTAAGACCCCCATAAAAATGGCATTGGAAGCTCCGACATATAACGACAGCCAAGATGCCCCCAGGATTAATATCAATGCGAAGATGGAAGACAGCTTTAATATGGACATGACATATGACGAGGGCTTCTCAAACATCCTCCCAGCAAGGTATGCTGCGAAAACAAAACTAAACAAATAACCGCCTCTTGTCCCTATCAATACCGCGACGCTGAACTGTCCACCACCGAATACAGGCAAACCAATGGCTCCTTCCATAAGATAGGCCGCTATACAACACGCTCCGCGTCGTGACCCCAACAATATTCCCATCAATATCACCCCGAAATTCTGTAGAGATATCGGCACCGGAGATATCGGCAAAAATATCGCCACCCTAGCACATAATGCTAAAATAAACGTACCAAGCAATACCAGTGATATATCCCGAACTATTACAGAAGAAAAACCCTTTTCCTTGGTCAACACTAATGTTGTCATTTTTACCGCTCCCTTTCTCGTTTTTTGTATCTGGGTTAAAGCTTACAATATCAAGAAATATAATATCAAGATCTCCTGCAAAGGGAAATCCCCCCTTCCTCATGAAGTAAAAATATATTTGCTTTTTAAAAGGGCTTTTTGCTACAATTCGTTGTATATTAAGCACCTGCATCGTTAATATACTTGTATTAATGTTATAATAAAGAGAAGGTAAAAAATATGATAAAATTAGAAGAAAAAAATGATCTAAAGCCAATATGCCCTCATTGTGAAGCAGAAATAGAAACGCTTTGGTACAAAATCATATCAGGCTTTTTGGGCAAAAGATATCTTTATTTTTGTTCAGAGTGCAAAAAAACTTTAGGCGTTTCTCACAGAAAAGGTTTTTGGCAGGGTTAGCGCATCAAATCGATAGTGATCTGGTGTCCGGTCTGACATCTATATTTCAAGCATTAGAATGTACAGCAATGTGTCCAGGGCGGCGAAAGATACCAACACGCGAGCGGGGTTTTTTAACTCGGATTTGCACATCACATCCAAGGATAGAGAGATAATGGAATAGCGTTTCTGTACTAAAGGCTGAAAGCTTGCCAGAAACTAGCATTGACACCTTAGGCTGCCTAATATTAAGTTTTTCAGCAACTTCCTGTTGAGTCAATCCACTTGTTTTGATTAAAGAGCTAACATCATGTAATAATTTCGCTCTAGCCATGAGTTCATCAGCATTGGGAAGCTCAAGATCTGCAAAAATGTTGTCTGTACCAACTTCATAATCTTTACTTTTCTTATTCATAAGACTTCCCTCTTTTAAAATCTTTATATACTTCCTCGGCGTTTTTTGCTAATCCGCAAAAATCCTCTCCTCGGCGGGATAAAAGGTTTTGTTGTTATCTGCTCACCTATGTTAAGCCACAAATCTCTAGTAGCTTATGAAAAAGGCGCTTTATGTAACAAGACCTATTCTATAATCCTGGTCACTTTATTGGTTAAAAATAAGGTGATTCAAGAAACATCCTTTGTCCAGAAAGATACTCATCACTTGCCTTTATGTCATTGCTATTCCACCATTCTTTAAACTTGTTCTTTTTTACAATCTTTCCGTACTCAGATAGCAGTTTACTGTCTAAGCCAAAAAAACCTAGAAGGGTCAATCGTGTTATTTCATGAAGGCGTAATATAGTATTGTTTTTTTCTTCTCCTACATTAAAATCTAACTTTCCAATATCATCTCGCCAAAAAATAGGGTTTCCATGTGAAACCATATTTCTCCTACGGTCATATTCATCTTTAATCCAATCAAAATCATCCTGTTTCAAGTATTGCGTTCCTTCAAAAAACGAGCCTAACCTTTGTGAAATAATCTTTCCTTCTCCCGGCGAACCAAGCAAGCTTTCAAGCGCTGAAAATAGAGCTTTGTATAACATCGAGTAGTTATGGGAATGACCTAGCGTAACCGCAGAAAATATAGATATTGCTACAGACAATCGATGATGATCATCGCACGACTGCCCTTTCTTAAGTTTGCTAAAAAGCATATAAACTGTCTCAAGGTCCTTTAAAGAAAATTCCCATGCTTCTTTTGAGTTAATGCCTGTAGAAGTCCAATATAAGTTAAATACTTTTAAGGGGCGTTCTAGAGTCCCCCTAAACATTCCCGAAACGAAGATATGACAAGGTTTAAATAATCTAAAAGCCAGCATTAGCAACCAAAAGTCATTATTCTCAGCTTCTTTAGAATGACACTCATGGCATATGGCCAAATCGCTTCCTCCATAATCGATGTTGGCTGAAGGATAGATGTATCGATATGCGCCTATATCACAACCTAGCTCGCGAATGTCATCCTCAGTAGGGCAATTTATAAAAGTAAAGTTTTCCCCAATTGAATAAGGAATAGCAAGCTCACCAGCAATAACTGGGAATTTTTGAAATAGCCAATATTCTTTTTCCACTGCCTTATTTGTCTCCATCTTTTGTTTGTTACTCATAGCACTCACACATATACCTGAGCGATGAAATCAATTATACCTCGGCCGAACATATACTACAATAATTTCATCTCGCTGAAGAGAGTGTTTTTTGCGGACAAGCAAAAATCGCCGAAAGCGGGTTATGGTGCTATTGTGGGGTGATTTTCAAGCTTCTCGCGTCGAAGAAAATAGGCTTTTTGGGGACAATCTATTACAAAAACGCTTCATTTTGTCGAAAAATGAGGCGTTTTTGTAATCAGGTGTCCAGAGGAAACTTGTTTCCTTTGGCGGGGGAGCGTGAGGGGGCAGCGTCCCCCTCACTCACCCTCACACAACTGTGAGAGACGTTCTAGTGCGTGGGATTCGTCGATATTTTTTTCTACGCATTTTTTTCCGACGTACAGGTCGACTTTATGTGGTGCGGAGCCGACGTATCCGTAGTCGGCGTCGGCCATCTCTCCTGGGCCATTTACTATACATCCCATTATTGCGATCTTTACGCCGGGGAGGTTTCCGAGTTTTTTCTGCACTTTCTTTACGACGCTTTGGATATCGAAGAGTGTGCGTCCGCATCCTGGACACGATATGAACTCTGTTTTCGTTGTACGCATCCGTGCTGCTTGGAGGATGGAGAACGAGAGGGTGCGAAGGAAATTTGTGTCGTAATCGCCGTCGATGAGTATTCCGTCTCCGATGCCGTCGGTTAGTAGGGCGCCGAATTCTGCTGAGGCTTCGATGACGAGGTCTTCTTGTGGGCAGGTGTATGAGAAGTCGAGTATTAGCGGTGTTGTTATATTGTTATTGCAGAGGTGCTGGTGGAAGGCTCTAGCGTAGTGCAGGCGGTTGTTTTTTGGACGCAGGATGATGATTTTTGCTTTTGCTATGGCGTCGTCCCATGGGGTATCTTCGTCGATGATGAGTGTGTCATCGATGTCGTTGATATTGGCGTCGAAGCCGGCCGCCGACGAGTTTGTTAGTGCCGACCCATCGCTGTGTAGGGGTGCATTGACGATGACTTTGCGTCGTATGCGTTCTTTTTCTTCAAAAGGCGTGGTGCCTTTCCCTATATAGTTTTCTGCGAAGGCGGCGAGGGTTTTACATGGTGCGATTTCTTTTGTGGGATCTTCTGTTAGTGAGACGCGGATGGTATCGCCTAGACCATCGAGGAGCAGGGCTCCGATCCCCATTGCCGAGCGCACTCTACCGTCTTCGCCTTCTCCTGCTTCTGTCACGCCGAGGTGTAGTGGGTAGTCCCAGGATTTTTTGTACATCTCTGCGGCGAGGAGTCGGTATGCTTGTATCATGACGATTGGGTTGCTTGCTTTCATTGAGAAGATGATATCGTGGAAGTCATCTTTCCTGCATATTGTCGCGAACTCCATCGCTGATTCTACCATACCTTTGGCGGTATCGCCATATCTGCTCATGATACGGTCTGATAGCGATCCGTGGTTGACGCCGATACGCATAGCTTTTTTGAGCTTTTTGCACTTCTTTACTAGTGGCGAGAATTTTTCTTCTATACTTTCGAGCTCTTGACGGTATGAGTCGTCGTCGTATTCTATGACGTCGAACGTTGCACGTTTGTCGGCATAGTTACCGGGGTTAATACGTACCTTATCGACATGTTCTATGACTTCTAGCGCTGCTCTTGGCATGAAGTGTATGTCTGCGACGATGGGGATGGTATATCCTGCGTCGCGGAGTTTGGATTTTATTGTGGAGCATGCCGAGGCTTCACGCATTCCTTGGACGGTGACGCGTGCTATCTCACATCCGGCATCGGCGAGGGCGATGATCTGTGCTACTGTGGCATCGACGTCGGAGGTCTTGGTGTTTGTCATCGACTGTATACGTATGGGGTTATTTCCGCCGATGCCTATATCGCCGACCATGACTTCGCGGGTCGTTCGTCGCTTTGTGGTGTTTATGGCTTCGCAATATTTCATATTATTCCCTTATTTTTATCTGCTTTATTATAGACGTCTTGGGATAAAAACCCAAGAGGCTTTGATATTATACCAAGCCCAAATAAAAAAGTCGCAAATTCATCTTCATCTTTTTGCATATAACACAGCGCTCGATCTTGCTAACACACAAATGTTTGCTGCGCTCTCCGCGCATATTTCTATGAAAAAATCTTGAAGCCAATTTGTGACTTTTTCAAATGGGCTTGGTATTGTCTACTTTTTCTTTGACGCTAAAGGGTTATTTTCCTACGATGCTAGGTAAAAGGTAGATATATGATAAATTTCTTATCTAAGACGTTTGGCGCTCTGGGCGAATATATAACGTTGATTGTCAGGACGATAGTCGTCACCATACGCCGTCCTCCGCAGTGGCATCTTATCAGCCACCATCTTTATAATATCGGTGTTTTGTCGTTACCTGTCGTCGCGATAACGGGTTTTTCTACGGGATCGGTTCTTGCTGTGCAGTCATTTTTCCAGCTTGCCGACAAGGGTTTATCTGGTGCTACTGGTCTTATGGTAACGAAGGCTATGATGGTAGAGCTGGGTCCTATCCTTACGGCTTTCATGGTAACGGGCCGTGTTGGTTCTGCTATGTGTGCTGAGATTGGCAGTATGAAGGTCACCGAGCAGATCGACGCTATGCGTTCTATGGCGGTGAACCCGTTACGCCATCTTATTTCTCCACGTTTCATCGCTGGGATGGTGATGATGCCTCTACTTTCTGTTTTCAGCTGTATAATGGGTGTCCTTGGTGGTTTCGTCATTTCGGTATATCATTTTGGCATGTCGCCGGAGAATTTCATGGACCCCCTCCCCATCCATATTATTCCCTTCGATTTTATCAGCGGACTTATCAAAGCTTTCATTTTCGGTGTTTTCATAGTAACGATATCGTGTTATAAAGGTTTCACGACTTCTGGCGGCGCTGCTGGCGTTGGGAAGTCTACGACAAACAGTGTAGTGATATGCTATACTGTTATCCTTATCTCGAATTTCGTGATGACTTTGGCGCTTAACATGTTTTACGATGCGGTGTTGCGGGTATGATAGAAATTAAAGACGTACATAAAAGCTTCTCCAAGCTCAAGGTCCTTCAGGGGCTGAACCTTGTCATCGTCGATGGCGAGACTATCGTCATCTTGGGGCGTTCTGGCGAAGGCAAAAGCGTTCTATTGAAACATATTTTGGGTCTTCTCAAGCCCGACAGCGGTGAAGTCCTTGTCGATGGCGTAAACATCCCTGCGTTACGTGGAAGGTCGAGATACCATGCGACGAAGAACATGGGCATGCTTTTCCAGAATGCTGCTCTTTTCGACTCTATGAATGTCGCCGACAACACGGCTTTTTATATGCACCATCATCCCGACCTTGAGACTGGTGTTATGCTTACTAAGGGAGAGATTAACGATCGTGTCGACGAAGCTCTTGCTATGGTAAACCTTAAAGGCACACAGAAGAAGATGCCTTCGGACCTTTCTGGTGGCATGAAAAAGCGTGCTGCTTTGGCGCGTTTAATAGTCTACCGTCCTAAGATTTTGTTGTACGACGAGCCAACGACGGGTCTCGACCCTATTACTGCGATGCATATCAACGAACTCATAATAAAGATACAACACGAGCTAGAAGCCACGAGTATCGTCGTCACCCATGACATCATCTCTGCGCTGAAGGTCGGCGACAGGCTTGCTCTTCAAGATGGTGGCGTCATCACCCACCTTGCCGACAAAGAGTCGTTTGTCGCCATCGACGACCCAGTGATACAAGAATTTTTACATAACGCTCAAGTTTCGGAAGGAGCATCATTATGAACGAAAAAGGAAAGAACATCATCATAGGACTTTTTGTCATCATGTCATGTGTTGCAATAGTATGGTCTCTGATGTACCTGCACCCTACCGTCGGCGATGGCGGCAACACGTTATACGTACGTTTTGCCGATATCGACAATATCTCTGTAGGAACCCGCGTTCATTATGCCGGCAAGGCCGTCGGTGAAGTCATTGACATCAGCTATGCCAAAAACTTCCGCGACAACGAAAAGCAGCGTCTCGACGTAATATATCCTTACGAGCTTACTCTAAGCATAGACTCTAGCGTTAATGTCTATGACAGCGACGAGATCGCCGTCCATACGTCTGGTCTTCTTGGTGAGAAGTCCATCATGATAATCCCTCGTTCTCCTCGTGAAGGCAAAGACGCCGTCCTCATCAATGGAGGCAAGGCATATGCCCAGATTTCTGGGTCTATAGAGAAAAGCGTCGACGAGCTTGCTGTTTTGTCGATGAGCGCTCGTGTTGCCGTCGACAATATCGTCGATATTATCAGTGAAAACAGCAGCAAGGTCAGCACTATTTTTTCTGAGATGGAGGCTTCTTCGGAGAACCTCAAGGAGATCCTCGAGCGCGTCAACAATGCCGATCTTATCGATACGATACAATATGCTGCTAGCAACATGGGAACGACTATGAGTGAGGCGACGCACCTTCTCAAAGAGCTACGTGAAAATGATTTCTCTACGAAGTTCTCTTCCGTCACCAACAACCTCGCTGACATCACCGAAGCGATAAACAAGCCTGAAGAGATCCACGACATCATCACAAACGTCAAGACTCTTACTGCCGACCTCAATGGCCTACAAGACCGTATAAGCGAGTCGTGGCAAAACATCGACAGCTCCTTGTCGAACATCGCCGGTGCTGCCGAGAATGTCAACGTCCTCGTCGAAAAAGTCTCCGAAGGCAAGGGCAGTATTGGACATTTCATCAACGACGAAGACTTATACCTCCATGGTATTTCTTTGATGAACAAGTTCGAGACGATGATGAACGACGTCAACCACTATGGCCTTCTTTTTCACCTCGACAAGGGTTGGCAGCGTCAGCGTTCTAAGCGTATAAACCTTCTCCACGACCTCAGTACACCGCAACAGTTTAAGAATTACTTCGAGCAAGAGGTCGACCAAGTTGCGACGTCGCTATCGCGGGTGTCGCTGGCATTAGAGCGTATCGACGATGATGGCAGCGCCGACAAGGCTCAAGACTTCTCGGAGGTCTTTGGTGACCTTCTAAACCAGGTCGAAGGCCTTCGCGATATGTTACGTCTATATAATCAACAATACAAAACGGAACAGGAGCTAACGCCTTGAACAAGATACCGTATTCACAGATGAAAAAAGGTACGCTCCTCGTCGCTACGCCTAACATTGACTCGGGGCTTTTCTGCCATGGCGTCATCATCCTCTGCGAGCATGGCCCTAGCGGATCTTTTGGTCTCGTAATCAACAAGCCTCTCGACATCGAGATCCCCAACGATATCATCAATGTTCAGGGAATAACAAACCCAAACATCGGCATCCGCGCCGGCGGTCCTGTACAGACGAATCAGATGATGCTCCTCCACAACAGTATATCTATTCCTGGGCAGACGTTCGAGGTCTCCGAAGGGGTATATATTGGTGGCGACCTATCTTTTTTACAGAACAGCATCGTCGACAACGGCGGCCCTACGATAAACATATGCTTCGGCTATGTCGGCTGGGCTCATGGGCAGCTAGAGCGCGAGTTCCTCGACGGCAAATGGTTCCTTCATCCATCATCGCCACACCATATCTTCTCTACGCCTGTCGATAGGATGTGGCAGTCGATACTCCTAGAGATGGGAGGACGCTATGCCACGCTTTCGATGATCCCCGAAGATCTCTCTCTTAATTGATTTGTTCTTGAGATTTAGTGCTTTTAGTAGTAGACTATACGTTCATTATTAATGAAAGGTGTTATACCATGGAAAAGAAGGTGACAATGGAAAAAAAAGAAACGAAGAAAAAGGCTACTACCTCCAAGCAGAAGGCCAAGCAGCCGCTGATATTGCGATATCATCGCCTTATGGATGCTTTCTCGAAGTCCGACGACGAGCGTCTCTTCCTTCTCGACAACGTCGAGGGTTTCATTGTTTTCGTCGACCTCGACAAGAACACCGTCGACATCAAGGCTCTTGACAAAGAGATTTCCGCCAACCACGACCGTTATTATTCTATCCCCAAGCTAACTTTCTATGAGACGAAGAAGATCATGGAAGAGTTTGTCAACGACAAAGTCTATGACATCGACACTAAGGAGAAGCTCCTTGAGATCATCCACTCTAAAGACGCTCGCGAGAATTTCCTTGAGTTCATCTACGACCATCACACTGAAGTTGAGAAGTGGCATCAATATTACCAAGAGCGTTCTCGCGTACGTATCATCGAATGGTTACGTAATAATTCCTTCCATTTCGTCTTCGAAGAAGACCTCGACATCGAACAAAGCACCATCGACAGGCTTAAAAGGAGCCTGTTCTTACGTTCTTCTGCTAAGGAGATCGTCACGTCGCGTAAGATCCTTGAGGCCAAATCCAAGACATACTATTCTAGTGAAGCCTTAAACCCGCGTCCAAAGCGTGGAAGACCGCCGAAGCAGGCAATGAAAAATGATCTAGAGCTTCAGAAGACTACAGACATATACCTTACCGTCCCTGATCCCGTGAAACCTTTCCTATACACCCCAGACATCTCCGCCGCCTCGGAAGTTACATTCTCAGCAAAATTCAACAACGAAAGTGCTCTAATTGCTAGCCTACGAAACCATGAACACAACGCCAAAGAGTCTAAAATCGACGTTATCTTCAACAAGTTGGCGTCATTGTGTGGAACGGTAGGAAGCGACATCCTCATCCCTGATATCGCCAGCGAAGCGCCTGACGAAGCACCATCTACGCCATCATCAAAAGAAGTTGCGAAGACCTCTTCTAAGCATATCGAAAAAGCCGGGACCTCTGCCAAGAAAAAAGCTGTAGTAAAAAAGAAGGCAAAGTCTCCAGAAAAACATGCTGCCAAGAAGAAAAAGCCTGCCACCATCATAAAGCCCAAAAAAGCCCTTGTGAAAAAAAAGACGTCCCCTAAGAAAAAGCCCATCGTCGCCAAGAGGTCTCCTGCAAAGAAGAAAAAGTGAGGAAGGTACTATGTATTTCAAGAGAACATTTTTCGCTATACTAGCAACATTATGTTTCGCTTTCCACATAGCTTCTTTTGCTGCAGAAGAACATCGCTTCGCACAAAAAGTCCCTAGCCTATGTTCTGTACTCCTTGCCAGCGACATCGACGATGTAGCGATAAAAAGTTCTGGGGTATATTCCTTCTACGATGCCACTTCGGGGAAAATGCTGATAAAGAAGAAGCTCCTCGTTTCTAAGAAGGACTCCCCTCTTATCATCACTGCTACCGACGATAAAGCCATCACCATCGGAAAGAAAACGTTCCCATGCAATGATATCATTGTCGTCCCTAATGACAATACCAGCACAATTCTCTTAGAAGGGCAGAATTATCGCGGCTCTCTACGGATACGGTCTCATGGTTCTCGTCTCGACGTCGTCAACGAGATCAACATCGCTCCTTTGCTAGAATCTCTTCTTTCTTACGAAGTAGAAGATAACATCTCCAGCGGGGTTTTAGAGGCCCTTGCTATCATATATAGGACCAACGTCTATCATATTTTCTTCGACACTCCTTTCGAAGGGAAATATATCGACCCTCAGCGTCTAGGATACCGTGGCACCCGTGAGAGCTTATATTCTTCCGCAATCGCCGACGCCGTCGTCACGACACACCACTGTATCGTCGGTGAAGAAAGCCCCGTTGGTGATATCCCTACGATACGCCTCATGCGTCCAACGTCTTCCCCTCGCCAACAAACCCTCGCCGAAGAATACCGTCATGATGACGGCATGCCCTTCGAGCACTGTCCTGCAATACCAATGCTTTCTCACGACGAAGCCAACAACGAATTCTCCATAGCTTCTATCGCCGAAATCGACCACGACGATGACGAGTGCGATGCCGCACAGATATTATACGAGCAACTTCCACATAGCATCTTGCTTTCTCTAGAGCACCTCGCCGCCGATGACGACGACGTCGCTTTCAGATAAAAAGTTAGGAATTCGGAGTAGGATTTTTCACCACAGAGCCACAGAGTACACAGAGAGGAAAAAGAAAATTGCTGGGGGAGTCTCCCCCAGACCCCCGTTTTTGAACAGTGAACTTTTTAAAATCCTCGGGGTTCTAGGGGTGAAACCCCTAGCCAGTCCCAAAATCTCTGTGTTCTCTGTGGCTCTGTGGTAGAAATTCCTATTCCGAGCTTATAATTTACGGAGTGTTGCGAAGATCTTTGATGTTTTCGCGGAGTTGTCCCATAAATTTCTTGCCGGGGTCAGATTTTATCGTGCTGTATGATGGATCTTTTTCTTCCCACAGTGGTGTATCTTTGAAATTAAGATATTCGTAGTGTCCGATAAGATATCTTATCTTGGGATATTTTCTGGAGAGGTATCTTATAAGGCGAACATTGGCGTCGACCTGCGCAATAGTAAGGTTCTCATTGTGGTCCTTCCCACCGACATTTTCAATGCCTATAGCGATATTATTGAGTCCTATGACATGCCGAGCCATCCAGTTGTCTGGCATAAGAGAATATATCGTGCCGTCACGGTCGACGAGATAGTGCACAGAAACGTTTAACGCTGAAGCACTAGCGATATCTTTGCGTCCGTCGCCGAGGGTTTCTTTATAGAAGGCGTTGAAGCTCGACTGAAAAGCATCCATTGCCGTCCAATGTACTACGATCATCTTAGGCTGTATTATTATCGACGATGTATGATACCCGTAATGCTCTTGTATATATTTCTTCGAGAGTTCCTGACGTAATGCTGTGAAGATTATGGGCTTTTCTACAGTGACTAATGATTTATCATCGTATCCACTAGAACATGCACAAAGCAAAGTTAGTAGAAAAAAAAATCCGTTCTTTGTTATCATCGTGGTTCCTTAAATAATTTACTGTTGTTACCATGAAAAAAATCGCACCATACCTCAAATTAGCAATTCTTAGCGCCGCCGTATTCTTCGTCACCTCGTGTTCTAGCACGAAGTCCCCTTCCGATGCTATCGGCAAAAGCTCTTCTTCTACAGAAAAGCGCGTTGCAATGGTCACTGTCCCTATCGGCGATGTCTTGGGTGTGCCGCCTGCAGGCAATAGTAAAGGAAAACAAAGATATTGTAAACTACCATGCAGCTATCCCAGCAAGGTATATTCCATTCCTCGCGTGCATCAAATTCTTTTCAACCAGACTGTTAACGTCTTACAGGATTATGGCGATGAGGTTCTGATAGAAATCCCTAACGTCGTATTACAGACGTCTCCATCGGCACAACAACAACCTCTTGTCGGGTGGACTTTGAAAAAAAATATCGCCCTTATAAAGTCTTCGTCGCAATGGATTCCTCCTGCTCCTTCGCAGCGACGCTCTAAGCAGAAAATCGTCACTCTACGATATCCTCATTATTCCGATACTCTAAAGACAACGTTTTCTGCGGGGACGCGCTTCGTCGTCGACGAAGAAAACAAAAAAGAATACGTCGTGGGGGTGTTGCAGCCTAAATCCAAGAAACCCGAGTTTTTATCTCTGCCTAAAGGGCTCTGTCTTGTAAACACAAAACGTAGCAACAAAAAAAAGGTCGCCGAATTCGTTAAACTTCTACGTCTGTGGTCGAACCTTGAAAATGGCTTCATCCCATATGTTTTGGGCGGCGCCAGCTGGACGAAAAGCTGCGACAAAGAAAATGGCATCTCACGATATACCAAGAACGACAACAATTCTACCGTCGTCCTTTACGAAAGAAAACATATGCCTCAGTATTCCAGGTCTGGATACGACTGTTCTTCGCTGATATATTCTGCGGCGCAGATCGTCGGCATGCCATATTCCTGTAAAAACACCACTACGATAAAACATCAGATGCGTCAACTTTCGAAATCTGAATCTTTAGAGCCTGGCGATATCATATTGATTCCAGGACACGTCCTCATAATAACAGAAGTCGGCAATACTCTGAAGATCGTACAGGCAAAAGGCTATGCCTCCGGAGTAGGGAAAATCTTCGAAGACAAAGGTGAAAACCTTTTCCGTGGCATCAAAACCGCCGATGACCTCGCTACAGCATGCATAAACAAAAAACCTCTCGTAGAAACAACCCCCAACGGCAGCAGAACTATCAAAGACTGGAACATCTACAAAATCCGTAGCTGCTGGCATTAATTTAATCAGTGACCAGTTATCAGTTATCAGTTATCAGTTATCAGTGTTTAGAATCGAGCTCCGAACTAAGAACTTACATTCAAAAAATGTCTTATCTTGCGCGGTTTTTCTATAATCTCATATATTGCCTTCAAAACTGTTTTTAAATTATTCTTGGGGGTTTTGTTATGCGTCGAATATTTTTTTTATTGGCAATTCTATGGTGTGGCGTCTCTTATTGTGGTGAATATCATTATATCAATTATAGCGTCGCTGATATGTACACCGACGACGAGTTTGAGGGCAAGCTTTTTTCACAAGTGATATACGGCACTCCTGTTGAAATCATTGATGACAGTTGCTATGGATATTACATCAAGACTCCCGACGGAGAATGTGGCTGGACATGGTGGGACATAATAGAAACCGACAAAAAATATCCTTCAACGCCTATCGTTGCTCGCATCAACACCCCTTGGACATACCTTTATTCCGAGCCAGACTTCACATCATGCTCCCAAGAATATTCTCTTCCTTTCGAAGTTACTGTCGAAGTAGTTTCTCCTGAAGAAGACCTCGGAAATCAATGGATACAGATCCGTGACATCGAAGGAGACCTATATTGGATACGCAGTAGCGACGTCATCTTTAACCCAGAACTTCTTTCTCTCGAAGAGATGCTCGAGAAAAGCACAGAGTTTCTCAATATCCCATACCTGTGGGGAGGTGCTTCAGCATTCGGTTTCGACTGCTCCAGCTTTATGCAGATGCTTTTCAGGCTTAGAGGTATAGCACTGCCGAGGTTTGCACAAAAACAGGCTGATATGGAAAAAGGTACTATAATCCCCTTCGGAGAGTTCCTCCCTGGCGACCTTCTTTTCTTCAACCAAGAAGAAGTATGCCATGTAGGCCTATATCTCGGTGATGACACCTTCATCCATGACACCATTGGCGATAGAACTAGCTCCCGACCAGCTATGATACAGCTATCCTCCATCACCGATGACGAATGGAAAGATATATTCCTCTTCGCACGCCGCCTCTAATCTTTTAGTAAAGGATAGTTATAAAAAGCTCTGCGTTTTCATTAAAAAAATGTCTTATCTTGCGTGATTTTTCGACAATCTCATATATTACCTTCAATATAATTTGAAAATTGGAGGTTTTGTTATGCGTCGAATATTTTTCTTGTTGGCCCTGGTATGGTGTAGTGTTTCTTATTGCGGTGAATATTATTATATTAACGAATCTTTTGCCACGATGAATGCCAACCAAGAACTCGACGGTGAAGTTATTTCTACGCCTATATACGGCACTCCTGTAGAAATTATTGACGAAAGCCCAGGATATCATAATATCTGGAGCTATTATTACATCAAAACCCCCGACGGAGAATGTGGCTGGACTTATAATGATGGTGCCATAAAAACAGACAAAAAATATCCTTCTACGCCTATCGTCGCCCGTGTAAACACTCGTTGGACATTTTTTTATTCAGAACCCAATTATAAATCTTCCTGTGATCTCTTTGTTTTCGAAACAGCCCTCGAGGTTGTCTCTCCTGAAGAAGACCTCAAAAATCAATGGATACAAATTCGTGACATCGAAGGCGACGAATACTGGGTGCAAAGCAGCGACTTCGTATTCAATTCTGAGCCACTATCCCTCGAAGAAATGCTCAAAAAGAGCATGGACTTTATTGGAACCCCCTACATGTGGGGAGGAACATCATCATTCGGCTTCGACTGCTCAGGTTTTGTACAGGCACTCTTCAGGCTTCGTGGTATAGACCTTCCACGCTTTGCTCGCCAGCAAGCTGCTATGGACGAAGGCATAATAGTCCCATTCAACGATCTAGCGCCCGGCGACCTGCTTTTCTTCGGAAAAGAAGAAATTCGCCACGTCGGCCTTTACCTCGGCGACGACACCTTCATCCACGCTACCATCGGTGAAAAATCACGTCCCGCTACTATACATCTATCATCCATCACCGACAGCGCATGGATGGAAAGCTTCGTCCTCGCGCGCCGCCTCTAATGTCAAGAGCTCCGCGCCCTTGACCTTGACATTAGCCGAAAAAGCTTGCGATTGTGGGCATGAAGTGGTAATCTTTTGGGGATTTTTATGGGGTTTTTTTATGGGTAGTGTTGTTGTTAAGGAGCGTGTTACGCCGATGATGGCGCAGTGGCATGCGTGCAAGGCTGGGTCTAAGGGTGCGCTGTTATTTTTCCGTATGGGCGATTTTTACGAGGCGTTTTACGACGATGCTGTCCTTATTGCCAAGGAGTTAGAGCTTACCCTTACCAAGCGCCAGGGCATTGCTATGTGTGGCGTCCCTCATCACACTTGTGATTCTTATGTCGACAGGCTTGTTGGCAAGGGACATCGTGTTGCTGTCGCCGAGCAGATGGAAGACCCCAAGAAGACCAAGGGTTTGGTCAAGCGTGAAGTCACCCGTGTTGTCTCTCCTGGAACTCTTGTTAATTCGTCTTTATTGTCTGAGAAGTCTAATAATTTCTTCGGTGCTATAACGTCGGTTGATGGTGTTTATGGTTTTTCTTTTCTTGACCTTACGACGTCGGAGTTCAAGACCATAGAGTTTGAGGATATTAAGGGGCTTTCTAACGAGCTTCATCGTTTGCGTCCTGCTGAGCTTTTAATTTCTGAGGGGTGGCGTGAGGACAATCGAGAGTTTCTCGATGACATTACCAAGACGTTTTCTTGTGCTGTCAACGCTCAGGAGGCGTGGCATTTCGACTACATATCGTCGTCGCGTTTCCTTACAGACCATTTTGGTGTACACAATCTCGATGGCTATGGTCTAAAGGGCTGTGATGCTGCTGTTATTGCTGCAGGGACGTTGTTGCGTTATCTTTGTGAAGAGCAGTGTCTTCCTATCGATCATATCAAGGGCATTGCCACGTATTCGACGTCGGAGTTCATGGTTTTGGACCACATCACCCAGCGTAACCTTGAGCTTACGGAGTCGCTAAACGATGGCAGTAGGAAGAATACTTTGTTGGACGTCCTCGACAACACAACGACGCCGATGGGCGGACGTCTTATAAGACATTGGATCAAGCAGCCGCTTCTTTCTTGCGATGGTGTTTCTTCGCGTCACGATGCTGTAGAGGCTTTATATAGCAACACGGCAGTCCTCAGTAGTCTTCACGAGTCGTTAAGTAGTGTCCGCGACCTCGAGCGTCTTATGATGAAGGTAAGTGCCGGCTATGCCTCCCCTCGCGATCTTGTAACGTTACGTTTTTCTTTGGAACAGGTTCCTGGGATAAAGTCTTCTCTTGGCGGCATTTCTTCCGAGCTTCTTGACGAGCACAAGGGGTCTCTTCACAGTTTCTCTGAGGTCACGGAGCTTATTGGCGCTGCTTTTGTTGAAGAGCCTCCAGCGCGTCTTATTGACGGAGGTGTCATCAGGGAGGGTTATCATCAGGAGCTTGACGAGTTGCGTGGCATCAGGAAGAACAGCAAATCGTGGCTTGCCGAGTATCAGGCGAGTCTTCGGGAATCTACGGGGATAAAGACATTAAAGATCGGCTATACTAGGGTTTTCGGATATTATATCGACGTCAGCAAAGCCCAGGCGGGGAAGATGCCCGAGGGTTTCCAGCGCAGGCAGACGCTTGTCAACAACGAGCGTTTCATCTCTCCAGAGCTCAAGGAATACGAGGAGAAAGCTCTTTCTGCCGAGGAGCGTATTGCTGCTCTTGAGAACGAGTTATTCGTCATGGTACGCCTTGAGGTTGCTAAGCATTGCGATGCTATCTTCGCTATGGCGCATGCTTTGGCGCATATCGACGCCCTACATTCTTTTGCTACGGCGGCGCGTAACAACAGGTATATCCGTCCTGTTATTGATGACAGCGATAAGGTTTCTATCACTGGTGGAAGGCATCCTGTCATCGAAGCTTCTATGGTCGGCGAGAAATTCATTCCAAATGACGCTCTTCTTGATGGTGATGACAACAAGCTTCTTGTAATAACGGGTCCTAACATGGCTGGGAAGTCGACATATATCAGGCAGGTGGCTCTTATCGCAATAATGGCGCAGATGGGGTCATTCGTCCCTGCTGTTGCTGCGCATCTTGGCGGTATCGATAAGGTTTTCACGCGCATTGGCGCTAGTGACGACCTATCGCGTGGGCAGTCGACATTTATGGTAGAGATGACCGAGACGGCGAACATTTTAAACAATGCGACGTCGAAGTCTCTCGTCATCCTCGACGAGATAGGCCGTGGCACTAGCACTTATGACGGGATATCTTTGGCGTGGGCTGTTGCGGAGCATCTTCTTACTGCAGAAGGTCGGCAGTCTAAGACATTATTCGCCACACATTATTGGGAGCTTACCAAGCTAGAGGAGAAGATCGCCGGTGCTGTGAATTATAACGTTGCCATCAGGGAACGCGACGATGATATTGTTTTCCTTAGGAAGATAGTACGGGGTTCTACTGACAAAAGCTATGGCATCCATGTCGCTCTTCTTGCTGGACTTCCCGACGATGTTATTGACAGAGCCAGAGAGATTTTGCTACACCTTGAAGACAATGCTTCTAAAGAGACAACTTTTGACACCGCCGAGGCTCTGGACAATGTCTTTGCTACGAAGATAAAGAATAATGACAAAGAGATGCAGCTTCTTCTCTTCGAGCCTTCTGATAAGATGTCGCGCGACGAGCAGCGCGCTCTTTTCCTTCTTAAAGATGTCGATATCAATGAGATGACGCCTATGCAGGCGTTGGAGAAGCTCGCCGAGATAAAGGATAAGCTTTCAAAAAAATAGGTAGTAATTATGAACGACATTCTTTCGCGCTATTCTTCGCTTGTTGCTGACGTACGAGAGCATATCGTCCAGGGTTTAGACCTTTCCTCGTCAAAGGCCGTCGACGAAGGCATCTACGCACGTTTTAAAGACGTTGCCATCCCTCGAGCGTCTTCCGTCTCCCCTTCTCCATCATATCGCAGAGCGCCTAAACCCCCTGTAACGGTCGCTGTTGAGCCTGACATTCGTCATCGCAAGGAGAAAGCTCCTGTCGTCAAAGAAAGCACTAGCATCGAAGGTTTTGCTTTGGAGAAGTCCAAAAATTCTGAAAGCCTTGATCGTCCTGATGTCAAGGGTCTTTTTTCTGGGATTCTCCCTGACGGAGAGTTCCTCGAAGCCGTTCCTGACGACAGTGCTGCCAAGAAGAGGCATGCTCCTGCCGTCCCTGCTGTCGTCGTTGTTTTCCGTGGAGGGTCTTCTGACGACCATGATTTCCTTGGGAAGGTAACAAAAGCCATCAATGACACTATTATTCCCGCGGTTCTTTTCTCTTACGACCAGATCGAGGCATTATGGGGGTGGAAGGCATTTCTCTCTGAGCCTTCGTTACGTTATATTGTCGCCTGTAATTCTTTAGTAAAAGATAATCTCGGCGATTATTACCACGGTAGTAAAGGCGATGCTATTCCTACCCTTGGGTCTGCGTCTTTCGTTGGCCTTGAGAAGATATCGCGCTATCACAACAACACTGCTTTAAAGTCTACGCTTTGGAAGACGTTGCAGTCTGTCCTCGTCGGTGAAAAATGATGAAACAGTATCCACGTTATGTTTCTGTTATCCTTGACGTCGCTGTCGATAAAGCCCTTGACTATGGCGTTCCTGAGAAGCTCGTCGACGCTGCTGTCAGAGGCTCTCGTGTCGCCGTCCCTGTCCGCGGGCATTTACGATATGGTTATATTCTCGAAGTCAAAGACTCTTGTTCATATCCTCGTGTTGTTCCTATCCACGATGTCATCTCTTCCGATGCTGTTATCACCGAAGAGCTTTTCGAGGTAGCGTTATGGCTGTCGAAATACTATTGTTCTTCGTTGCGGCAGGCTCTAAAGACAATAATACCTTCGACGATACGTCGTGGCTTCTCCCATAAGGAGCAGCTTTTCGTAAAACGTAATGCCTCGCGCGATGCTTTAAGGAAGGTTTGTGAAGAATATAGGAACAAACATTCTTCGCAGTCTGAAGTCCTTGACGTCATGCTTAGGGTAAAGAAAGGGATCTTCCTTTCGGAGCTTATGGAGCTGGCGATGGTATCGCGTAGTCCTATAGACTCTCTTGTCAAAAGGGGTCATCTTTCTTGCGATGTCGTCCGTGTCGACAGGTCCCCTCTTGTCGGCGTAGAATATTTCAAGACTAAGGCGAAAGTCCTCAATGACGAGCAGTCTTCATCTTTTTCGGCGATATCGAAGACTCTCGACGACAAGGCTTTTGCCACGCATCTTATTTATGGTGTCACTGGAAGTGGAAAGACTGAGGTATACCTTCAGGCGATACAGCGTGCTCTCGATATGGGCCGTGGCGCTATAATGCTTGTCCCGGAGATATCGCTTACTGCGCAGACAATAGAACGTTTTAAAAGCAGGTTTAGCGATACTATTGCTATCTTACACCACCGTCTCAGCCATGGAGAGCGCTATGACGAGTGGCATAAGATCCTTACTGGCGAGGCAAGGATCGTCATAGGGGCACGTTCGGCGATATTTTCTCCTGTCAAGGATCTTGGTCTTATCATCGTCGATGAAGAGCACGAAAGCAGCTACAAACAAGAAGACGAGGCGCCGTGTTACCATGCTCGTGATGTCGCTGTCATGAGGGGCAGCATGTCTGGTGCTGCTGTTGTTTTGGGCAGTGCCACGCCTTCGCTTGAAAGCTTTTACAATGCCCAGCAGGGCAAGTATCACCTCCATACGTTACATTCGCGCCACAACAGTGCCACGATGCCTGTCGTCACCATCGTCGATATGAAGGAATCGCGCAAAAGAACCCACGGCTCGGAGTTCTCTGCAGAGCTTCTTGACGGCATAAAAAAGCGTTATGACAGTGGTGAGCAGTCGCTTTTGTTTTTAAACCGTCGTGGATACCATACTGCACAGATGTGTAAGACTTGCGGACATGTTATGGGGTGTGAGAATTGTGACGTTGCGATGACATACCACCGCAAGAGCAATATGCTGTCGTGCCACCTCTGTGGAAACACTATCGTTCCGCCGCCGCGGTCTTGTCCGGAATGTGGTAGTAGTGACTCTCTTCATTACCGTGGTGTCGGCACCGAGAAGATCGAAAGCGCCCTACATGCTATTTTCCCTGAGATCAGGACGATACGCCTCGACGCCGACACTACTAGGCACAAAGGCAGCCATGAGAAGCTTCTCCGCGACTTCCGCAATGGCAAGGCAGACGTTCTCATCGGCACACAGATGATCGCCAAGGGCTTACATTTCCCTGAGATAACCCTCGTCGGTGTTCTCAACAGCGATATGACGTTAAACATGCCGGACTTCCGTTCTTCGGAGCAGGCTTTCCAGCTTATCACACAGGTGTCTGGGCGGTCTGGACGCGGTGTTGTCGCTGGCGAGGTGATATTACAGACATATCTTCCTACTAATTCTACGATACTTCATGCATCACGGCAAGATTATACTGGTTTCTACGGCGAAGAGATATCTTCGCGAGAAATCTTCGAGTATCCGCCGTTTAGCCAGATGGTAAAGATATCATTCTCCGGCGCCGAAGAGAAAGCAACGCTTTCTAGCGCTGAATCCTTCAGGAAAGAGCTTTTACGTCGTCTTCCTCGTGGCTTCAAAGTCCACCCTGTTACACCTACTGGGCATGCGAAGGTAAAAAATCGATACCGCTTTCATTTTCTCGTCAGGGGTCCTAGCATTTTCACGCTAAATGACGCTATAAACGCTTCTAAAAAAGATTTCCCTTCACAAAAAAAGTGTTCTTTGCTTATAAACATATCTCCGCAAACAACATTTTTTTAGAATGACAACATCAACAGCAGCATTATTTTTAGAGCCCTCGCGATGTACAAAATATGGTGCTATCGGCGGCGTTTCGGCCTCGACTGTATCGCTTTTAACGTATGCTACGACTGGGGCTCTAACTTTTTATGCAGGCGCCATCTTCACCGCTTTGACCGCTCTCATCAGCAGCGTGGCGGCTCCTATATTCCAGAAACCTTTCGTCAAAGATCCTAAATGTTATAAAGAGACGACAAAAGGCTTCTTTGTCGACTATGCCTCTTTAAGTTTCAGTATAATAACGGCCTCTGTAGCTACGGCCTCTATTGGAATAACATCTTCTAGTGCTACTATCATCTCCACCGCTGCCGCTATTGCATCCAACCCTTTAGTCGCTATGACGTTTTCTTTAGTAGCAGCAGGCTCCTTTGTTGTCTCTCTTGCTGCGGCTTTTGCTGCTCACGGTTAACAAGCATCTCATATAGCTTGTGGGTTTTTGCTTTAAAAATAGTCTTTTTCTTACTATAATGGTATCTCTTGCAACAATTATTTAAGGAAGACGCTATGGAAGACGTTCACAACTACCGTTCTCATGAAGAGTTTATCAACCGTTCCCGCAAACTAGAAGAGATCAAAGCTCTTGGTGTCGAGCCTTATCCTCATAGTTTCTATCCTACGCATTCGCCTTTGAAGCTCCACGAAGAGTATTCCGATGGTGACCTTGGCACAAGCGAAGACGCTGCTGCCGGCACGACGCTTAACGTATGTGTTGCTGGACGTCTTGTATTATTCCGCGCCATGGGAAAGAACGCCTTCGCCCAGCTTCAGGGAGAGACGTCTAGGATACAGATTATGTTCAACAGGGAAAACACCGTCGTCACTGGCTATGACCCTGAGGGTTGTGGCGTTGTACAGGCTCCCAAGCCTCTGAAATTCCTTGAGAAGAAGCTCGATCTTGGTGATATCATCGGCGTTGAAGGCCATATCTTCCGTACACAGAAGGGCGAGCTTACGGTATACGCCAAGAAAGTGACGTTGTTATGCAAGACACTGCTTCCTCTCGCCGACAAACACGCTGGTCTTGCCGACAAAGAGGTGCGTTATAGGAAGCGCTGGCTTGACCTTATCACCCACGACGACGTCATGAAAACCTTCATTACTCGCAGTGCCATAGTACGTACGATACGTCGTTGTTTTGAAGACGCCGATTTCACAGAAGTCGAGACGCCTGTGATGCAGAACATCTACGGTGGCGCTCAGGCGCGACCTTTCAAGTCCCACTGCAACGCCCTCGACCAGGAGATGTTTCTACGTATTTCTCCAGAAATATCTCTTAAGAAGCTCATCATCGGCGGCATGGACAAGATCTACGAGATTGGCAAGGTTTTCCGCAATGAAGGCATCGACAAGAGCCACAACCCCGAGTTTACCATCTTAGAGGCGTATGCATCATACTGGGACTATAATGATATGATGTCGTTTGTAGAAAAGCTATTCGAGACCCTCGCCTTAGAGCTTTATGGTGACACTAAAGTCCCTGTAGGCTCCGAAGAGGAAGGTAATCTGACATATATCGAGATGAAAGCTCCATGGCGTCGTGTTACGATGAAAGACAGTATCAAAGAATATGGTGGTGTTGATGTTGAGGGCATGGATGACGACGCTCTACGCGCTGTTATCGTCGAGAAGAGTGCCTTCGATGCCGACGATGTAAAAGACACCCCTCGTGGGCTGCTTATCGCGCATCTTTTCGAGGAGCTCGTCGAAGACAAGCTCATACAGCCGCACCATATCACCGACCATCCTATCGAGACGACACCGTTGTGCAAACCACACCGCGACCCTAAAGAGCGTGCCGATGGCATCGTCGAAAGGTTCGAGAGCTTCATGATGGGCCGTGAGATGTGCAACGCTTATACCGAGCTCAACGACCCTGTCATACAGAAAGATCTCTTGGAAGATCAGGCATCGCGTCTTGCTTCTGGCGACGAAGAAGCCAACCCTCTCGATGAAGAGTTCATCGAAGCGATATGCCAGGGAATGCCTCCGACGTCAGGTGTTGGCATCGGCATCGACAGGCTTGTGATGGTATTCACAAATGCAGCTTCGATCCGTGACGTGCTATTTTTCCCATTCATGAAAAAGGAGTAAACTATGTGGCATAAAAGACTTCTGGCTGTAATTTTATCGTTCTTTTGCGCCACACTCTCTGCTGACATCATCGAGATGCCACATATGGAAGAACTTGTTGAATATGTCAATGACGACACTCTTGTCGTCTTCGACATCGACAATACCATCGCCATCCCTGTACAGACGCTTGGCTGCGACCACTGGTTTTTTCCGCATTACCAGGAATATTGCGATAGCGGCATGGGGAAAGAAGAGGCTCTAACAAAAGCTTTGCTTGAGTGGATGGCGATACAGAGCGTCTCCGAGGTTACTCTCGTCGAAGAAGGCATTGACGATGTTATCGTCGACCTTCAAACCCGTGACGTCGCCGTTATGGCGATGACGACACGCGGGCATTGGCTGGAGCTTGCGACGAGACACCAGCTTTCTTCTTTAGGGGTCGATATAGCAAAGACGTCGCCTTCTACGGCGACGATGTTCTTCTCCTTGGAGCGTCCTGTCATGCTTTCCGATGGTGTAATCTTCACCAACAACACCCACAAGGGGAACGCTCTTTTTACTGTACTTGATAGCATAGAATATTCTCCTGCTTCAGTGATCTTCATCAACGACAAGGCTTCGGACCTTGCTATGGTCGCCGATAGCTGCGAGGCTCGTGGTGTGCCGTTTATTGGCCTGCGGTATGGCTATACTGATGAGGCGGTTAACAACGTCGATATGGGCGTTGCTGGCGTGCAGTTCGAGCGTTTTATCAACATCCTTTCTGATGAAGAAGCTATAGCTTTGAAAAGATAAATGTTGAATACTATTTCATTGTTTCGCTAAAAGCATATTTGAGTAACTTATGTTATATCAAAGGATATGGTGATGAAACGAACAATCAAAGCTTTAATCAGAAAAAAATTCAACCGCGACAAACCTTTCCTTCTGGGTGATGTTGAAAAAAGAGTCGCGGAGTCGATGGCTATGGACAAACCGATACGTTTGGTTGGTTTTTGGGGCGTCGGAGAAAAAGACAAAACCGATGACTATGATATAAAGACGTGCAGATGGCTTGCGAAGCTTAATGAAGGCGTAAAAAAGTTTTACTCCAAAGGGATCTCCTTTGTTTTTATCATCGCTACAGAGCACGGCAAAAATAATGGCATCGATGATCACAAGATAGCATCGTATTCTTGTGCGATGGAGAAACTTTTTAAAGAGTTCGGTTTCGAATATATATACCTTAAAGATCTATGGGATCGCTGTGGTATAAGTTTCGAGAAAATCGATGAACTTCATAGCAAAAAACCTCTTGGGTGGTGGGAAGACGTCCCCCGCAGAAAATTATTAGAAAAAAACGCAAAAAACAGAAACCTTGATTTCCATTATACTGTTGCAGCGCAAAGATATTATATCATGAGGAATTTAGAAAAAGCCATGCTAGAAAAAGAGTTTGGCGACTGCATATTTCATTCGTTTTCTGATGCTAGGCTTGACTGTGTCTTACCACATATGCCACGACTATATTTATATGCAAGAAAAGGATGGAGCAATGCCCCTTGGTTCATGAAGTCTACCTGGAGTTTCTTCCAAAACCGGTTCGTGCTTTTCTTAAAGAAGATCGTCTATGCAATAAAAAAAAGTATGGGCTAATACCAATCCCGGGTTGAAAATGCATTTTTAACCCAGGATTGGTATAATTATCTTCACAAAATCTTTTCCAAGAAAAGACGGACGTATTTATAGAAACGTTTCTGCACAAGAAGGTTTTTGCTGCTACCATCCTTTAAAACGATAACATGCTTTCGGTATTCTTTATTTTCGGCATGTTCTTCCCAACAGCTTACGTGCTGTGTAGTTTTAATCATTTCGGGTGGCAGATTTTCACAAGATTTTACCTTCCCTCCCCCTCTGCGAAGTCGTGTCGGGCCTTTAGGGTTCAGTATGTCGAGGGTTTTAAAGATATCTGCGAAACGTGATACCTTAGCAACGTCTCGCAAAGCAAATATCGAGCAACTTACAGAATCTGTTTGTCTTTCCACAGCAACATCATAAATATGCGCTCTAGGAAATTTTGTTAATATTATTCTTTTGGGCTGCTCCGTATATATTTCCGCTGCCACGGAATCGGAAATCAAAGCTCTAACACCCATTGTATTATTCTCTATATATATCGGGATCATATGATGAATATACTCTTTAGCTTGGCCTCTCCGATGCCGTCTTATGATGAACATTTCCCTGCTTTTATCCTCTTTGATAAAAGTTGCAAGGTTTTCTTCGAAAGCTTCATCGTCATCACATACTCTGCACGGAACCTGAATGCTTTCTTTGTTGCGAAGATACTCTACGATAAAACGTACGCCTTCGGGTGTCAGTATGTGTTCTATATGCGGCCTATCATCATCTCCTGGTCTCTCGACCATCTCTTCTGCAACCATATATTTGCCAAGATCAGGATATCTGTCATATATCATTGTCATCAAAAACAGGTAATACTCTTTGAAACGACTATCGCCACTCTTTCCATCAACAGCCTGGCTTTCTAGCTCGTCAACAAGACTATCATATAATTCAAGAAGGACGTATTTTCTTTCTTCCTCTTTTACTTTCTTGAAAGATTCACAAAAAGACTGCTCTTCTTGATTTCTTATCGCTGTTTTAAGAGCTTCGTAACATTCTTCCTGAGGACCACGATCAATAATAGAAGCGCGCTGGAGAACATATCCTGTTGCAGAAAAAAAAGGTGTCGACGGCGAAATTTGCATGTTTACATATGTTCTTTTATGTTCACAAAATCTTTTCCAAGAAAAGACGGACGTATTTGTAGAAGCGTTTCTGCACAAGAAGGTTTCTATGACGGTCGTCAACAATTTTAACTGAATGCCTACCGACATTCTCCGTTAACGTTTCTGGGCTGACTCTCTCTCCATCTATTTTACCATGATGTATCACTCTTTTGGGATCGGGAGATAGAGCCTGTGCTTTATCAAGGCGACTTAATGACTGAGAGGTTTTCATCATCTCAAGAGGCAGTATTTCACAAAATTTTATTTTTGGCTTTCTTACTGTTTTATTAGGATTTAGTTCGTCGAGCGTTGTAAAGATGTCTTCGAAGCGTGAGATCTGTGCAACGTCGCGTAGAGAAAATATCGAGCAGCTTGTAGGGTCTGCTTGTCTTTTCATGTCGGCAACATAAATACGTGCTTCTGGAAATCTGGTTAGAATTTTTCTTTGCAGAAGAAAAGTATACTGTCCTGTTCCTGTAGAGTCGGAAATCAGTGCCTTATATGGCTCCCCCTCTTTCTTTTCTATATATACTGGAAGCACGTGATGTGAAACCCTTCCCTTGAAATCTCTTTGTTGTACTCGCACAATAAAAAGTTCTCTTATATCTTTATTATCAGGAAGGTCTCGTAGGTTTTTCTCAAAGGTTTCATAATCATCGCACATCCTGCACGGGAGCTTAAGGCTTCCTTTATTTCGAAGATATTCTATAACAACGCGTATCCCATCAGGTGTTAGCATATGTTCTATATGTAATTTTTTACCTTCTCTCGGCGCCCCCGGTCTTTCTTCTGCTACCATATAATCGCTAAGCTCGGGATAGTTGTCGTATATCATCGTCATCAAAAATAAGAACTTTTCTTTGAAGAAATAATCGCCAGTATCTCCTGAAACGACTTCGTCTTCTAGCGTAGATATAAGAGAATCATATATGCTAAGAAGCATAGTTTTTCTATCTTCGCCGCCAACCCCGTCAAAAGAATCGCGGAACGCCGCTTCGTCTCTTTTTTGTATAGCTTCTTCAATACCTTCATAAAAACTACTGGACTCTGAGTCTCTATCAGAGCCGTCATCGTCTATAGACATAAAAGATTTATCTCCTGATACTTCCATTTTAGCAACAAAGCTCCTATTTATTTTGTTTTATCGTACATCTTTCTTCAAGCGTGCGCCTTTAGGTGTATCTTCGATAGTATATCCTCGTGATGTTATTATGTCGCGGAGCTCGTCGGCGCGTTTCCAGTCTTTATCGTTGCGTGCCTGCTGGCGCTGCTCAAGAGCATCGAGGAGGTCTTGTGGGGTTTCTTCTTTTTCTGGTGTCATGATGCCAAGGACGGCGTCAAAGCTTTTCACCATAGCGAGGATTTTCTGTGCTTCTTCTGTTGATAGCGATCCTTTATCGGCGATGGCATTGACTTCGCGGATCATATCGAAGATCGCTGCCAATGCTTTAGCGATGTTAATGTCATCGGCGAGGGCCTCGGAAAATGCCTTCGTTGTCTTTTCGACGACGCCATCGGCGGCATTAGAAGAATCATCGCCTTGTATTTCTTCCATCCTTGTCACGAAAGAGTGTATCCTTTCTAGCGACGTCTTTACAGCGTCGAGTTCTTGTATCGTGAAGTTCAGCTGCATCCTGTAGTGTGTCTGTAGAAGCATATATCTTATTTGCTTGCCGGTATATCCTTTGTCTATGAGGTCTTTGAGGGTATAGAAATTTCCCAGGCTTTTTGACATCTTCCTGTTTTCTACGATGAGGTATTCAGAGTGCACCCACATCTTTGAGAAGGGTTCTCCGGTATATGCTTCTGATTGTGCTATCTCATTCTCGTGATGCGGGAATATGTTATCGACGCCGCCGCAATGTATATCGATGGTATTTCCTAATATCGCCTTTGCCATAGCAGAACATTCTAAGTGCCACCCCGGGCGTCCTGGGCCGAAGGTGCTCTCCCAGAAGATCTCGCCATCGCGATCTTTGTCGTATGCCTTCCATAAAACGAAATCCGAGGCGTGTTCTTTATCATATTCGTCGTTATCAGTACGTTCTGATGCGCCAGTTTTAAGGTCTTCGAGAGGAAGGTGTGACAGTTTTCCATATCCTTTGAACTTCGCTATAGAGAAGTATATACTACCGTCGCTGCCTTTGTAGGCGTACCCTTTGTCGAAGAGTCCCTGTACCATCGTTATCATGGCGTCGACATATTCCGTGGCGGCAGGGCGATGTTCTACGTCTTCGATGCCCAGTACGTTGAGGTCGTGGAGGAATGCTTCTTTATATTTCTTGGTGTACTCTTCAAGGGTAACACCAGCGGCAAGAGCGCCTTTTATCGTCTTGTCATCGACATCGGTGAAGTTCATCACCTGCTCGACGTCCATGCCAAAGAACTTCGCAGCACGCCGCAGCAGGTCTTCGAAGACATACGTCCTGAAGTTCCCGATATGAGCATAATCGTACACCGTAGGTCCACATGTATAGACGCGCAACGTCTTCCCATCGAGAGGCAGTACCGCCTCTTTTTTCCGCGTCATAGTGTTATACAAAACAAAATCCATAGCTCATAACCTTCTAGCTGACGTTACTACCATCTTGTTAAGAGGCTCTGCCTCTTAACAATCTCCGCCAAAGGAGATGTTCTCCTCTGGACTCCCCAATGCCGTGTCGCCCCGTTCTTACTGCCCTTCGCCTCATTTGTATGAGGTGCACCAGCTACAAAAACGCTTAGCCCGCTAAGGCGGGCTCATTTTCGGCAAAAGCCAAAAATAACGGCGTTTTATGACTGGTGCACCTCGCAAGCGAATCCCGCCATCGGCGATTTTTGCTGGCTCGCAAAAATCCTCTCCTCGGCGGGATATACAGCCCCTTGCAACACGCCAATCGTAAGATAACCTTCTAATATTCAATGTTACCACACCAAATAAAATGTTACAATACAAACCTCTTTCCTTGTCATCGCATATGCGATGGCTAGGAACGGCAGCAAATAAGAAGGCGTAAAGCAATGCTTTACGCCTTTTTATTTGTCGCCTACGTGGGGAGTCCAGAGGCGGATACCGCCTTTGGCGCGGGATTGTTAAGGGTGCGCGGAGCACCCTTAACGTAGCATGGTGTCGAGTTGGCGGTAGTTGACCTTGCCTGTTCCTGCTATGGGGATATCTTCGACGACGATGACGTCGGAGATCCTGGCGAGGTTGCTGAAGCCTGCGTCTTTTAGGGCGTCGTTAGCGGTTTTTGCGTCGATGTCGAAGATTGTGAAGAGGAAGAATTTCGTCTTGTCATCATCTTTTTCTTGCGCAGAGACTACTGTCGACGGTCCTTCGTGTATATGCGCCCATCCTTTTGCAAGGCCTTGCTCGAGGATGCCTTCTTCTAGTGCTTGCAGGCTTACCATCTCTCCGCCGATCTTTACGAAGCGCTTCATACGCCCTGACAGCGTGAGGTATCCTTCTTCGTCTAGAAATCCAAGGTCTCCGGTGTCGTACCATGAGAATCCTTGCGTCTCGATAAATGGCGACCGTGTCGAGGTACCTTGCAGATATCCGTGGAAGACGTTATCGCCTTTTGCTAGGACGAGACCACGTTCTCCGATAGGCAGTGGCTCGTGGGTGTCGGGGTGTACGATAAGAAGCTGTACGCACGACAATGCTTTTCCTACGCCTTTCTTTTTTGTTCCTGGGGCGTTCAACGTCAGTACTGGCGCACATTCTGTTATGCCATACCCTTCGATAACTTCTTTATCTTCTCCTAGTTCGGCGACTCTATCGAAAAGCTCTTGTGGTGCCTTTTCTGCGCCGGTAATGATATATCGTAGCGTAGCAAGCTGTTCTGGCGTTCCTGAATGCAGAAGTCCTTTTAGGAACGTCGGCGCGCTACATACCACTGTCGCTTTCCAGCGTTGTATTCCGTTTGCCATGGCGAAGCTGTCGGTGGGGTCTGGGAAGAAAGCGACTTTAAGTCCTGATATTAAAGGCATCATCCCTGTAACGGTGAATCCAAAAGAGTGGAATGGTGGAAGCACGGCATATAGTATGTCGTCGGCGGCAAGGCCTATAGAAGGCAGCGCTGCTCTGAGGTCGCTGAGGATATTATTGTGAGTGAGGGGCACGCCTTTAGGCATACCTTCGGTGCCGCTGGTAAAGAGAAGAACGGCGGTGTCGTCGCCTTTGGCTTTGTCGAAGCCGAAATTCTTGAGGAGGGCTTTTGTTCCTTTCTTAGCTTTTAATGCTGCTTTTATCTTACGTCCTAGCGTGAAATACGATTTCACATCTTCTAGCATCACGACGATATCTTCTATTCCTGTGAAGTCTACGTTTTTTGCTCTGTTGATGAATTTCCATGACGTAAGGACCTTTTTCATGCCGGTGGTCTTTACTATAGTCTCTAGGTGTCGAGAGCCTACCGTCCAGTTTATCATCACTGGTGTTTTTCCTGCGAGCAGCGTCGCCAAGACGAAGAGGTTCGCTCCTATCGATGCTGGGAGAAGGATGCCGATACAGTCTCCTGGCAATGTTTTTATATAATCTGCTAGTAATGCGACGCGGATTTTGAAGTCGCCATACGTCAAGACGCCAGAGCCATCATCGGCACATGCTATAGATTTTTTTCCCATACGTGCGCATGTGTTGAAGAAAACTTCTGGCAGTGTCTCACCTTCTGCGATTTCTGGGTGTTTCCGTTTTTTTTCTTCTTTATTCCATGCTTCGAAGTTTGGTATCACCGACGCTATAGCGGATTTTTTCTTCACCTTCTTTTTCTTGGCTGCGAAGGCCATCACCGACAATACCGTCGTTATTGCGTTGGGCTGCACACCCAGCACGTGATATTTATCTTCTAGGAAGAGTAATATCGTCGAGGCGTCTAGGGAGTCGAGACCGAGGTCTGTGGCAAGGTCTGTCGTCGGCGTTATATCTTCGGGTTTACGGTCTGCTAATTCAGCGAGTTCGGCGATGACTTCTTTCTGTATCTTTTCGGGGATATCTTCGATAGCGAACTCTTCTTCTTCGACAACTTCTTGCTGTTTAATTCTTGGAAACTCTTCACGCCATGCGCTGAAAGATACGAACTTCAATGGCTCGCCGTGATGTTTCCCGTCTTCGGTAGAATATGGCTTGTTGTACCATTCTTCGAGTGCTCTGTTGAATTCAAGGCGTGATTTGTCATATGGCAGGTCGTTGACGACCTCGAATTCTATGGTGACCTCGCGTTTTGGGGTGAAGAAGATAAGGTTCTTAAAGACGATCTTGGCGCTTTGCATTATCCACTTTGCTATAGGAGGGAGTTCTCCGGTGAGTGCTCGTGACGAAGAGCTGCCCCATAAGCCAGAGGTTCTGACAAGGACGACGTTGGCTTCGGGGACTTCGCTGAGGATGCGGTGGCATCCCGACGATCCGCCGATGACTTCCATTCCTGTTGACGTCGTGCGTCCTGCAGGGTAGAACAAAAGGTTTTTTCCGCTACGAAGGACGTCACAAACCTTTGCAAAGACTTTCTCGCTGCGGTGCATTTTAATGGTGTTGTGTGCTTCGTCGAAGGCAGGAATGGGGACACCGTCGGAAAGCCTTGCAAGCCAGTTGACGCCAGGCTTATAATACATATACTCTACGATGACGGGATGTGCCATGAATTTCTTGAGAGAGGCATTGACCATCACGGGGTCTAAGATAGAAGGATGGTTCGGCAGGAATATTATTCCGCCGGGCTTCGTTAACATCTTCTTGTTTATCCCTTTAAGACCTTTGATCGTTACGCGATACCGCAGACGCAATATCGTCATTATCACCCATCCTACAAATCTTCCCATAATCTTCTTCATAACACTCTCCTATTAGTCAGTGAATTACAATAAAGAATATTGTGGTATAGAAGGTAGAATCTTAGCAATGAAAAAAATGAATATTACTGACTGACGTTACTGACCTTACGCGATAGCCATTATTATGAAGGAATTTCGGAATAGGATTTTTCACCACAGAGTCACAGAGAACACAGAGAGGAAAAAGAATATGGCTGGGGGATTCCCCCAGACCCCCTTTTCATTGAACAATGAATAAACCCGGACACGGCAGTGCCCCTCTCGCCGTTGTCGTAAAAATAAGATTGCATCTTTACGTTTGCTCTAGGGAAAACAAAGAACGGAAGTACAATCAACGACAATGTCGACAGCTGTGCGTCCGCTGCGCGCGCTCTGCGCAGTGGGCGCTCTCTGTGTGCTCTGTGTCTCTGTGGTGAGAAATTGTGGCTTGTTACTTTTTATTGCAGGGGCGGGAGGCAGCCCTGGGAAACTCTGTGGTAAAAAAATCGGTAGCGCGTAACATCAGTGACGTTACTGAACGCTTAAGATCTCTGTCAACGATGGCATCGTCCTTTCCGGTGGCGTCTTCGATATACCCATTTTCTCAAAATAGCTGGCAAATATTTTCTTTGTCAATTTTGTAAACTCTTCCATGAAATCATACATCTCATCGGCAGCAGAAGATATACTTGCCTCTTCGAACTTCTTATGCGCCGGGGAAGTCTCATCACCTGCCACTGCATTGATAACATCTACCAGCCCCTGAATCTGCGAAGATGCCATGTCTAGAGCATCGCTTGTTTCTTCGTCAAAAGTTCGTTTTTCTGACACCAAACAGTCAAACAACATCTCGGATTGTTGCTGTGTCAATGTTTTGCGGCCTTGTAAAACGTTGACGAACCGTGCGGCAACAAAATCACGACGTCTCTCGAAAGAAATCTCTCTTTTGCTTAGGGCGAAGATTTTTTCTATGTGCCCCAAGATTTCCTCGATATCTTTATCGTCTCCACCTTCTTCTTGAACTATCGACATTACCGGCAATTCCGGCAATGCCAAGGCCACAGCCGATGCAGCACCTGAAGCCACTGAACCTCTCCTACTCTGGTCCGTTTTCAAAGATGCTTGGTCTGACAAAGCCGAAAGTCTTCTGTGTGTTGGCGTCCTAGTTTCTTCTCGTTGTGGTTCGTCAGCATCTCCATCAACAATGCCAACACCGACATCGCTGAGGTCGACATCACCGACATCATCCGATGTCTCTGAATCGACAGACAGCGCATCGGAAATAACGCGTCTATGTCCATGTCTAAAGGGCTGTGCTTGTTTCGATGTTCTGTCTGCCTTTTCAACAAAGCTTTTTTCCGCAGCATCAGATTTGTCGAATTTCAATATTCCAGCATCAGCAAGCTCTTGTGCATGCTTAAGAGCTCTGTTTGCATATTTCATCCCTTTGATAAACGATGGCCCTATATCATGCCCCTCTTCCAGCATCTGCTGCATTTTCCTGATAAAGCAAAGAGAATTTTCCATAAAGCTTTCAAAAAGATCCAGATGGTTGTTTTTTTGATATCCTGTCGGCATAGCATATAAGCTTTTCTGATGAGACTTCCTCTCTTTCTCGGGGTCAGAAGGACGCTTATCTTGAATCCGACTCTTCAGCTTCGTCAGGCGTAGATTCTCCGCAATAAGAAATTCTTGCTCTTTTTGTAGCTTTGCCACCTCTTCCACAGATATTTCCTGTTCTGGCTTTGACACTGTTTCATTTAAATGTTTTCTAGCGATTTCCAATCTTATGTTTAAATCTTTCAAATCCTCTTCTAAAATCATCTGTTCTTTTTCCTGAAGGAACAGCTGCCCGCCGCGTCGAGCACATATGGCATTGAAAGTACCAAGGCCGAGATATCCTCCATTTAAAAAATAATTTTTTATCACTCCAAGGCGACAATATTCTATGAGCAAATCGTCATGTTTTTTCTTGTCGCAAGGAAAAAGAAATATACGCTTTCGCAAACTATCTATTTCCCTAGAACTCTTGTCCATCTTCTTCGAAAGAGTGATAAGCATCGATGACGCGTTCTTTACAGCTGCAAAGCTATGGTCTTCACCTTCTTTAACACAGTCCTCTATGCCTTCATGGATCTTTGCTTCAAACTCTAGGACTTCCTGCTTCAGCTCCTTGCCGAAATACTCTGACATTATATTTCCATAATCGTCAAGAATTTTGCGTTCCAATTCCGTATCATCTCTTAACGAATCTTCAGCTTTTTTTTGTGCAGTAAATAGTTTAAGGGCTCCGACGAGGCGGATAACTTCATAATAATATTTCTTTTTGCCTTCTTCGGTCTTAAGGAGGTCGGCCGAATACCGCTGAGAAGAACTCCTAGGATATACTTCCACGTCGGCTTTAACAGAAGAAAGCCCGCCAAGATAATGAAACCATAGCCTGTCAAAAATTATCTTGCCGAGGATAAGCTGATATTCCGACAGTCTTTCTTCGGAATCTTCTATGAGGTTTTCATCGACATCGGAAGAAGGTCTTTCCGTACCAAAATGGGCACCTTTAACAGGAGAAAAGCCAAGAACCCTGAAAGTCTCGGAAACCATACCACTTATAGTCTTCACAATATCTATACGACAAGAATGCCATTCCGCATTACGTATATCCTCCCAAGAAAAATCAGGTTTTTGCATCTCTATTATCTTCTCAGAATATTGTGAATTTCTAGAATAAAGATTCCAAATTTCAGTGAAATGGAGGCTGCTATCTATAAACGAAACAATGTCTTCGGCGCTTTGCTTAAGTGTTTTGTTTTTTTCTTCAGAACGAAGGTCTTCAAGCCCTTTAAGAAAATCGGCGGAATCTATTCTGGGACCAGCTACACTGCCAATTGAATTTCCATAAGAATCAAAATGTCGGACTTGGTCAAGCTTTAAAGAAGCAACAGGAGAAACAGGAGCAGAAGAAGTCGCCACAGCGATGCCCTCTTCTAAAGAAGCGGGGTCGGTGACCGGCCTCATTTTTATAGGAGAAATCTCGAGTTTCGGGCCGCCCAAAGATAGTCTAGGTAAAGGTACCATATTGCCTCAAAATAATATAAACCTAAGTTCTTTCATGCACTTGAGGTTTAAAATTTATACTAGTTTTTTTTATAAAATCCATCAAAAATATTCTTTATAGTCTGATAATATACACTAAACTGTTGTTTTTGCAATATATTTCTTGATTTTTGTTTATAAATGGTATAAATTCGTCTTTTTTTGAAAAAATAGCAGGAAATGTTATGGAAATGCAATTTGATGGCGTTGTTCCCGATGCGGCAGACTCCTATACAGACCCTTTTGATCCTCCGGCGGAGGCAGCTTCTTCAGGCAATAGGGCACCAAAGATTACAATTACCCCTCCTTCTACTAGAGACATCACGATGGCGCATCCTCCTCCTGCTCCGAGAGCCCAGGATGCAGTAAATCATACTTTTACTCATGGAGGTGGCGCTTTTGATAAAACTGGCTTAGCTACAGCGCAAGTTGCTGCTAGGCGCTATTTAAGGATGCCTCCTCCGAAAAGCATGTCTGGAGAGGCGAAACCTTTATAAAAGCGTATAGGAATAGCGTATAGCGTATAATTTTGTCTCCGAACTATGAGCTATGTAGCGTAGCTACATTTTCTTCTTCTGTTGTCGTGTCGATTTCGCTGGTATTTAGCAGTGGTGTGACGTCTTCTGTTATGGCGTCGATTTCTTCTATAGTTTCTAGCATTTCATGGATAGTATCTATGACGTCATTTTTCTCTGTAGCGGCTGCTGTGCCTAATGACGCCATAGCTATTGTAGCGATAATGCCTATGTAGTATCGTATTCTCATAGATATCACCTATGTGATTATTTTTTATTTGGGTCGTTTTTATCACCTGGTGCGTACATATCATTTACGGCGGCTTTTAGCACCTCGATTTTACTTCCGTCGCACATCTTAAGGATAACGGTATCATCGTTTATTGCATCTACTGTCCCTACGATGCCTACTGCTATGACTTTATCGCCTATTTTTAGGGAATTTCTTTTTTCTTCTAATGCTTTACGTTTCTTTTGTTCTGGGCGCCATAGTATCAGGTAGAAGAATGCTAGTGCTACGAGTATCATAATCATCGTCTGTGAGAGTCCACCGCCTTTTGCTGGGGTTCCATCTTCTTGGCAGTATAGTCCGCTTGTCATGAAGAATGTATAGAATGCTGTAAGGCTTAATATTGTTTTTTTCATAGTCTTTCCTTTTGTTTTTTTTATGCTGGGTATATTTCACATACTTCGGCATAGAATTCTTGTACTTTGTTATTGCGTATAGCGTGCCTCAATCTTTTCATGAAATCAAGATAAAAAGCAAGATTCTGCAGTGTTACCAGTGTAAGCCCTAGGACCTCTCCGACGTTTATTAGGTGTCGGACGTACGCCTTAGAAAACTGTGAAGCGTAGCTGTCGAGTCCGGGATCTAGTGGTGAGAAGTCGTCGGAATATTTACCGTTTTTTATGTGTATCTTCCCGGAGGTGGTGAATGCCGTGCCATTGCGGGCGTTACGTGTTGGCATGACACAGTCGAACATATCGACGCCGCGCATAACGGCTTCGACGATATTCCGTGGTGTTCCGACACCCATAAGGTATCGCGGCTTATCGGCGGGAAGGTGTGGCGTCGTGGCTTCGACTGTAGAATTCATAGCCTCTCTGGGCTCTCCTACGGAAAGGCCTCCTATGGCGTATCCGTCGAAGTCCATGGAGCGGAGTTCTTCTGCGCAGTTTCGGCGTATATCGTCGTAGGTGCTTCCTTGTACTATACCGAAAAGATGCTGATGATCGGAGAGGGAGTAATCGCGGCATTTCCGCGCCCATGATAGCGTCTTTGTTACGGCGGCCTCGGTTTTCTCCCGCGAAGAAGGATATGGTGGGCATTCGTCGAAGGCCATGACGATATCGGAGCCTAGGGCTTTCTGTATCTTCATGCTCTCGTTTGGTCCTAGGAAATGCCGCGACCCGTCGATATGCGACTGGAATGTTACGCCTTCGTCGGTGATAGTATTTAGTGCTGCTAGGGAGAAGACCTGAAACCCTCCGGAGTCGGTGAGGATGGGGTGTTCCCAGCGCATGAATTTGTGTAGGCCTCCGGCTTTAGCGATGATGTCGGCGCCGGGGCGTAGCATCAGATGGTAGGTGTTTCCGAGGATTATTGAAGCGCCAATGTCTTCAAGCTGGCGGTTGGTGACGGTTTTCACCGTAGCGCGCGTGCCGACAGGCATGAATACTGGCGTCTCGATAGTGCCGTGTGCCGTCTCGATAGTGCCGAGCCTTGCTTTTGTTGTATCGTCTTCTTTTTCTAGGGTAAAAAATGGCATGGTATATCCTCGATGTTATCGAGAATAATACCTTATAAGAGACTAATTTTCAAGGAAGAATCGAAAGCTGGTTTATCGTGCAACATACTTACTTTTATTGATAATTGATAACTGATCATTGATCATTGAAAAGCGGCTATGCCGCATATTATGTTATTCTAACGCGGACGTCGTGATGTTCTTTCTCATCTTTTCTTTTAGAGTTTTTTTTATTAGAGAATATAAGGTGTGGATGATTTTCACCGTCATCGATGACGTCGATATGTTCTATGGCGTCGAAATATGCGTGCGACATCTTCGAATCCATTTCTTCTTCTGCTTCATTATGGATTTCTTTTACATCGACATGGTGAGTATGTTCACTGCCCTGAAGTTCTCCGCCGGTCATAGTATGGCCTCTTAATAATAACTTTCTTTCTTGTGTACCATAATGGATATTTGAATTTCAAGCTTGCTTCTAAAAAACAAAGTTTATACAGTGTTGACCGATATCATCAGAAACACAAAAAAGGAAGTATACTATGGTTGAAAACAAGCCTCTCCACAAGGAATTCAAAAACATAACGCCCAGCGACTCTTGGAGGGTGTTTCGCATACTTTCGGAGTTCGTCGACGGCTTCGAGACGTTAACAGACCTCGGACCTTCAGTGACGATCTTCGGTTCTGCAAGGATGACTGATGACAACCCATATTATTCCGTTGCCACCGACGTCGCAGAGAAGATCGCCTCTAGGGGTTTCAGCGTCATCACCGGTGGTGGTCCTGGCGTCATGGAAGCCGCCAACAAAGGCGCCCAACTCGCCAAAGGATCGTCTTGTGGCATAGGCATCGACGTCCCGTACGAATCCGACCTCAACCGCTATGTCGACCCTAAACACCGCCTTATATTCCGGTATTTCTTCGTCAGGAAGGTGATGTTTGTAAGGTATGCGCAGGCTTTCGTCTTCCTTCCAGGAGGCTTCGGAACTCTCGACGAGCTGTTTGAAGTACTAACGTTGATACAGACTAATAAGATCATGCACGTCCCCATATATCTTATCGGCAAAGAATATTGGGAGAAGTTCGGCGAATGGCTCAAGGAGAACCCCGTCGCTCATGGTCTCGTCGATGCTGAGAATCTCGACCTGTATACCATAACCGACGACCTCGATGAAGTTGCCGAAGGCATCGAAGCCCACTACAATGCTTCTACGACGACAGAAACTCTAGAATTCTGATCAGTGATCAGTTATCACTGATGTTACGCGCTACCGATTTTTTCACCACAGAGCCACAGAGTACACAGAGAGCGCCCACTGCGCAGAGCGCGCGCAGCGGACGCACAGCTGTCGCCATTGTCGTTGATTGTACTTCTTTTCTTTGTTTTTACTATATCAAACGTAAAGATACGACCCTACTCTTACGACAACGGCGAGAGGAGGCACTGCCGTGTCCGGGTTTATTCATTGTTCAATGTTCAATGTTCAATGAAAAGGGGGCCTGGGGATTTTATAGCGTATAGTTATAGCGTATAGTTATAGCGTTTAGCGGATAGAATAACTGATCACTGATCATTGATCATTGAGCATTGAAAAGTCGCATCCTTCTGCGATGATATCGTCGACGTAGTTGAGGGTATATTGCTTTCCGCCTTGGAAATTGACATCCTCGAGCATATACTGATGGAATGGTATTGTCGAATGCACGCCTCCTATGTGGAACTCTCGCAGTGCGCGTCTTGCAACTTTCATCGCTTCGTCGCGATCTTTTCCTCTGACGATGAGTTTTGCTATCATAGAGTCGTAGTGTGGTGTTATAGCATATCCCGAGTAGCATGCGGTATCGACACGGACGTGTGGACCTCCTGGTGCTACGAAATATTCTACTTTCCCTGGCGAAGGCATGAAGTTTTTCTGTGGATCTTCGGCGTTGACGCGGAACTGCATGACGTGTCCAGAGAATGATATATCTTTCTGTCTATACTGCAGTTTTTCTCCTCGTGCTATACGGATCTGTTCTTTTAAGATATCGACGCCGGTGAGTTCTTCGCTGACGCTATGTTCTACCTGTATCCTGGTATTCATTTCCATGAAGTAGAACTTTCCGTGTTTATCGATGAGGAATTCTACCGTCCCTGCGGAGTGGTATTTCGCTTCTTTTGCGACGTTTACTGCGGCATTACAAATTGCTTTGCGGAGTTTTTCGCTGATGGCGGGGCTTGGCGACTCTTCGATGAGTTTCTGTCGTCGTCGTTGTATCGTACAGTCACGTTCTCCTAGGTGTATATATCTTCCGTGTTTATCTCCGAGGATCTGCACTTCTACATGCCGTGGATCTTCGATCATTTTCTCGATATATACGTCGGGGTTGCTGAAGTTTATCTCCGCCTCAGCGCGCGCTGCGGTATATTGTTTTTCTAGCTCTTCGGCGCTGTAGGCGATACGTATCCCGCGCCCCCCTCCTCCTGCTACAGCTTTTACGAAGATGGGATATCCCAGGTTCTTTGCTATGTCTTTGGCTTTGTTAAGGTCGTTGACGATACCTGCAGAGCCTGGTATCACCGGACATCGTGCGTTACGTGCTGTGACCTTTGCTTCGGCTTTATCGCCGAGGAGTGATATCGTCGAAGAGTGCGGCCCTATAAACGTTACGCCGCAGCTTTCGCATATCGAGGCGAAGTTCGCATTCTCGCTGAGGAAGCCGTATCCGGGGTGTATGGCGTCGGCGCCGGAGATCTCACAAGCCGAGATGATGTTAGGGATCCTCAAGTACGACATCGTCGCTGCAGAGGCCCCTACGCATATTGCCTCGTCGGCATGAAGGACGTGTAGGGCTTCGGCGTCGGCCTGGGAATATATCGCTACGGTTTTGATTCCGAGGTCGTGACACGCCCGTATTATCCTGACAGCGATCTCTCCACGGTTTGCTATTAAAACTTTTTTCATGATTATCTTGTTATATTATACGGAAAATTTTGGTGCCGAACTCTACGGGGTGTCCGCTTTCGACGAGGAGCTCGTCGACGGTACCGCTTACGCCGGCTTTTATTTCGTTCATAACCTTCATAGCTTCTACGATACCGACGACGGTATTCTCTTCGACGACGTCGCCGACTTTAACGAAAGGATCGCTGTCGGGCGATGCTGCGTTGTAGAAAGTCCCTACCATCGGAGATTCTATGTGGTGGCATGATGGCTTTTCTGTACTCGCCTCTTTTTCTTCGCCTTCGGCGAGATCGTGCTGCTGTGTCGCTGTCTTGCTCTCAGAGTATCCCGGGACATTACTTGCCGCCATGACGACCTGTGGCTGCTGACGCTCGAGGCATATCTCTACACCATCTTCTTTGATATGAAGCTTTGTCAGGCCCTTCTCATCCATGATATCTATGAGTTCTTTTATACGTTCTTGTTCCACGATATTGTTCTCCTAAATGTTATATCCTTTGGATGTATTCGCCTGTTGTCGTATCGATTTTTATTATGTCGCCGACGTGGATAAACTGTGGCACTTCGACAGTAGCCCCTGTTTCGATGACGGCTTTTTTTATTGTGTCGGAGACGAAGACATCGTCGTCATCGCCTTCGATTTCTACTACCATAATCTCGAGAAACTGTGGCAATTCTATCGAGAAGACGACGTCGCCATACCGTTCTGCGACGACTTCGACGCCTTCTTTTAGGTAGTCGGCCTTTTCACCGACGACATCGACTGCTACACGTATCTTCTCGAAATCTTCGACGTCGAGGAACAGGTAGTGTTTATTTTCAAAATATAGGTATTCGAGTTTCTTTTCTTCGAGGGTAACGCTTTTTACTGGCTGGTCGACCCTGAAGTTTTTCTCTATGATTTTATCGGTAGAAAGCTCTTTAAGTTTAGCTTTGAAGAAAGGATTTTTCTTCGCTACCGTCACTCTAACGCTAGACTCTACTCTATAAATCTTCTTACCGATCATTATCGTCATACCAGTAGCGATATGTTTGTTTGTTGTCGTTCCCATTGTTTTCCTTCAGTTATTGTTGTGCACACGACCGCAATGATGCTATCGCTTCTTTTAGGTCTTCTTGTTGTAATAGGTATGTCCCCGAGACAAGGACGTTGGCGCCAGCATCGATAGCTAGGCGTCCTGTCTCACGCGTCACTCCCCCATCGACCTGTATATCGAAAGGCGGCAGTGTTTTCTTCTGCTCTTCGTTTTGTGCTGTAACACCGCCGGCACGGACGCCGAGGTTGTCGCACATCTCCCTAACGAAACGTATCTTCTCAAGAACCTCGGGGATAAATTCCTGCCCTCCGAAGCCTGGGTTTACCGTCATCATCAGCATCATATCGCATTTGTCGAGGAATTTCATTGTAAGAGATTCTGATGTCTCGGGGTTGAACGCCAGCCCGGCTTTGACGTTACACTTCCTTATATATTCTAGCGTATCGGTGACGTCTTCTGTAGACTCGAACTGTATCGTTATCATATCGGCGCCGGCCTCGACAAAGCTCTCTATATAATCGTACGGGTTGTATATCATAAGGTGTACGTCTAGCGGCAGCGACGTAGCACGGCGTATCGCCGCAACGGCTTTTGATCCTATGGTGATGTTGCGGACGAAATGCCCGTCCATAATATCGATATGTAAATAGTCGGCACCAGCGTCTTCGATGCGCTTTGCTTCGGCGGCGAGGTTCCCGAAATCTCCTGCGAGGATCGAAGGTGCTATCTTGATGTCTTTGTGGTCCATTTTTACCGTCCTATAATAAAATAATTTCGGCACGGTTCAAAACATGCCATTTTGGAGTAACAATTGATTCTACCATAGAGATCATAAATAACGGATAGAAGAATTCCGAAATAGAACTTTCTACCACAGAGGCACAGAGAACACAGAGAAAGAAAACAATCTGGCTGGGGGAGCCTCCCCCAGACCCCCAAAGTTCCAAAAGAAAATTCTCGGGGTTCTAGGGGTGAAACCCCTAGCCCATCCGCATTTCTCTCTGTGTTCTCTGTGTCTCTGTGGTAAAAAATCCTATTCCTACTCCGAATACCGAACTTTTTAGGGCGCTTCACCTTCGTAAGTCCTATCCTTTGTTACTCATACTTAAACCATGCTATAATTTCTATAAATGATACATCCTACAACAACAGAAGTCAACTACTCAACGCAACTTCGCTGCGTAGTTCGGAGTTTTTAGTTCAGAGTTCAGAGTTCAGAGTAAGACGTCACTGGTCACTGGTCACTGCCTCTATGATCTTCCATTCTTCGAGGCCTTCGCGCCATACGTATGACGACAATGTAAGCTTTCCGGCGTTAAGTTTTTCTTTTATCACATACCATCCTACGGGGCCATGCTGGTTGTTGTCGCATAGATAATACCACTGATGCTGAATAAAAGGGCTGTCGTAGAAACTGCTCTTTTCTTCGGGCTTATCAGCAGCAACGGCAGGCTTTTTCGTCGGAAAGAAAAGATATAGCACTAACATTGTCGGCAGAAATCCAATAAATATGCTTACGAAAAACCATGTCTTACCATTATATCCTCGTTTTTCGGCAATGCGTGCAACCACGCCAGCAAGAAGCCACCATACCACGAGTATTAGCATCCATTGTATTGAAGTTATATCGTCAAACATCGCACCTGTCCCTCATATTTATGTCGTATTATAAAGATTATACACGATACCATCATTTTTGGGTTTGAATAAATGTATCTTTAGAGTAAAATTTTAGGTAGTGCGAAAGAGGTAATGCTCGGTCCGTGCGAAGTGCGGGAAATTCATATGCGAGCAAAGCGACAAAATCAATAGTTTTACACTATTGATGAGGAGCTTCGCGAAGCAGATGCTTTCCCCCACAAGCAAGGATAAGCATTACATCTTGAGGACTACCGCCAAGGATAACAGTATAATAGCCTAGGAGCATACTATGACAGAAGCAACAAAAGCCCCAGAAATCAAAGACGTCATTGACACTAAGGAACTTGACTTCCCAGATACCGTCTTCGTCAGAGACATCGAGAACCGCGTCTTCCAGACTATCGTTCTTCAATGTCTTGCTAAAATCGAAGGTATCAGCCTCCTTGAAGGTAATATCATTGACAGCTTCTTAGGACGCGACCGTGTCGAAGGCATCAAAGGCATATACGCCGAGCAGGACAACAAAAACCGCTCCGTCAATGTCAAGGTCGAGGTAAATCTTAGCTACGGCATCCCAATCCCAGAGAAAGCTAACGAAATACAGACGCGTGTCGCCGAAGAGATAACGAAGTTCACCGGCCTCCACGTAGCATGTGTACACGTAGTCTTCAAAAACGTCATCCTTCCAAAACCACAAGGTTCGCAGTATGACGACGATGAAGAAGGCTCTTCGATGATCCTCGAAAATGACATCGACGACGAATACACCGAAGAATTTTAAAAAAAGATAAAAAGAAGATAAGTAGCATGCGAGCCAGTAAGCTCTTCTTCTCTGCGATAATGATACTCTTCGCCACAGTTTTGCTGGCGGCGGGCGTTGCTACTATCATGCTTCCATCAATAACGCCGCTGCGCGACGCCATAATCACCGCCATAGAACAAGGCTCGCCTCCAGTATATTATACTGGGCTATCACTGATCGCCCTTGCAATAACGATCTTCGTAATAATGCTCTTCACCGAACGTAAACTCACAATACGTACCGTTATGGGTGACGACACCGTCGCCGTCGAAAATTCCGTAATATCCGGCTACATAGAAGACTATTGGAACAACACCTTCCCCGAATACTCCATCACCACAGAAGTCATCATAAACCGTAAAGGCATCGAGATAATCGCTACCTTCAAAACACAGCCCACCGAAGACGAAGAAGAACTCCTCGCCACAATAGAACAAGGCCTAACCAAAATCCTCGGCGATAACTTCGGATACACAAAACCCTTTATCTTCACTATCCGCTTTCTTGGAGAGGGACCCTGCCCTCTCCAAACCTCTCCCGCAAGAAGGCCGTAGGCCCTCTTGACTCCCCAATGAGTAGAAATATGATGCTCCATGAAAAGCGGTCACAGCTTTTTGCTACGCAAAAAACCGCACCCGCTCTTCATCGTCATCTCAGCAGTGCCGCAAAGCGTCACCACTGAAATATGTAACTGATGTTACCTGCTAATCTTGCTTTAGTTGTGTAGCGAAAGGGGGCAGATGCAAGCACTTCCGACGAACCAAGCCCCGAAGGGCTGGGTGAGGAGGAATACGTAGCAGTCTATTCCTTGCAGCACGTAGATAAAGTGAGAGTAGCGCTTAAGGTCAGTAAAACCGCTTCATCACCAAAACCAATGACAACGAAAAATAATTTTCACTATGCTTTTTCTTGTCATCTTACTCCTTTATTGCTATACCTAGATTGATATCAAAGAAAAATTATTAAAAGGAGCGCCAATATGGACGCAGCAAGAACACCAAGGCCAGGAAATATTCAGCCATCAGAAACACTCACAAGGTCAGAGAAACCCTACAAACACGATATCGGCTATATAACGCTTGAAGACAAAGATGGCAAGACTATAGGAAGGCTGAAGGTCGACTTTTTCCAAGCAGGAGAAGGGGTTAAGATCTCAGACAAAGATATAAAAAAATGGCAAAAAGTCGCCGAAAAGATGAAAAAAATGCTTGAAAAAAGGGGGGTCATCGACAAAAAAACAGGAAAATTCCGTGGAACAGAGGCCCGCATATCATCTTTTGGCGTCGAACATCTACATAATAAAAAATGGAACACGTTTAAACACTCTGAGAAAAGATTGTTTGCCATCAATTCAGACGGCAATTCCACCATCCTGGGGGGAAAATGGTTCCAAAGAAGAGGAATAGAAAAAACAATCTTTGACAACATTGGCCTCAAAAGGAGCTATAAGAATTTTATTGGTTCAACAGGCGAAAACAAAGAATATGACGGAACTGTGGCTAGGACGACTTATGAACCAGCGCAAACGCCAATAGCAGCGGCTGATAGTGAAGATAAGGATGAAAAGAAGGCTGTGTCTGAGGCTGAGGCTGCTGAAAAAAAGGCCGCTGAAAAAGCTGCACAACAAGCTAAACTTCAACAAGAACTAGAAGAAAAAGAAAAAGAACTAAAAAAGCTAACAGGGCAACGTGAAAAAACAAGAGCTTCAGGAAAAGTCTTTAGTGAATTTACCCCTAAACTTGACTATAAGATTAGTAGGCTAGAAAAAGAAATAGAAAAGTTAGAAGATCGGAAAACAGTTGTTAGGCCTAAGCCTGAAGCTGAGCCTCCTGCGCCTGATACTGCTGCTGATACTGGATCTGCATCTGGGGATAAGGATGAAGCCAAAGCTGAGGCTGTAGCCACGCCTGTAGCCCCTGAAGGCGATACTGCTGCTCCTGCTCCTGAAACTCCTGCCGATACTGCTGCTGCTGCTGCTGCCGCTGAGGCTGAATCTGGGGGTAAGGATGCGCCTGATACTGCTGCTGAGTCCAAGCTTGAGAGCGAGCCTACAGCTACACCTGGGACCCCTGTATCTACGCCTGGGATTGACGCTACGCATGAGCCTTCTAATACTGGAGGTGAACGTGCCGACGAACAACATACCACTGTGGACGCCGAAACAGAAGCTCCGCGTATACCCATAGCAGTGACTACTGGCGTACCAACATCGACAACAGGTAAACCCGGGGAAGTAAAAGACACCAAAAAGAAAGATGAACCCAAAATAGATGTTAAACAAAAACCACTGACAGAAGAACAAAAACAGCTGTTGGAAAGCGTCAAAGAAAAACAAGAAGTATTAAAAAAAGCATTAGGACAATTAGAGAAACTGGATCTTTCTGAAGAGCCGGGTTCTTATTATAAAGACGTCGAACGAGACCTCCAAAATCTACAAATTCTACTGGGCAAAACAAGTAAAGATTTAGAAAAATCAAAAACACCAAAACGAACTGAATACTTAGAAAAACAATATAGAAAACTCACAAAACGAATAGCGGCAGCGCAAAAACGACTACCAAATCCCCCTTCTGTTGCAAAACCCATTACTAAGAAACCTGTTTCTGAGCCCACAGCTGACAAAGGTCTATCACCAACGTCAAAAGAAAAACAAAAAGCTAAGCCTGAAAAGACTGCAGAGAAGCCTCAAAAGCAAAAAGTAACTAGAACCCAAAGAAGACTAAGAGCAGAAAAAGAACAAAAAGCACGCGCTGCTGAAGCTGCGGCTTTGGCGGCAGACGCATCATCTAAGCCTACAGCAGACAAAGTTACGCCTCCAGCCACACCTGCTCCTGCTCCTGCAACTGATGCTCCTACGACTAAAGAATCCGCTGAAAAGCAACCTGAAGGCACGCCGCCATCTGAGGCTGAATCTCCTGTGTCTGAGGATTCTGCAGCCACACCTGCGGCACCTCCTGCCAAAGAAAAAAAGGATGCCGGCGTCATACCTGAAGATGACAGTGAAGCTGTGGAAGGCTTTCAAAAAGGTACAAAAGGCGCCGAGGACGCAAAGAAATCGGTTGAAAATGCTAGTAGAACGACCGAGGAACAGCCTGTTGTTGATTTAAGTGAAACTGAAGGCGCTGAGCCTGAAGCGGACGCTGAAGTGGGCACGCTGACTAATAACAAATTAAGTAGCAGTGCTGAGCCTCTAAAAGAACCCAAAGATGCCTCACGGGAAGGGTTAGAAATAAAAAAAACGGCTCCAGAAGTAGACGCAGCTTCACATCCTGATCTAGGACATATCAAAGCTGCGAGTGACGCAGTGTCCGCTGCTGAAACCAAAGAAATAACGCCGACGACACCACTTAGGAAAAAATTGGAACCTGAAGGCGTTTCATCAACAGAAACATATCCTAGCACCCTAAATAGACTAAAAGAAAGCGCACAAGAACTCCTAGATAGTGCCGATGAAGAGCTAACAATATATTTGCCCGATTACCATGATGATCGTCCCGAGCGTGGCATTCCACCTGAAAAAACTATACAGAGGCGAAAAAAGAAAGCCCTCTCATTAGTGATGGATACATTAGAATCATTAATTGAACAAGCAGGATCTCATAAAAAAGGAGAACAAATCTCAGATGTCGACATCGGCCCAGAAAATAAAACAGATAGAACGAAATTTGATTCTGCTAAAGGCCTAATAGAAAAATTAAAGGGACTTGAAAAAAATAAAAAGGAAATTAAAGAAAAAGAACAAGAAATTAGCGACTTTAAAGAAAAAAGACAATATCTTTCCCCTCGACAGATAGATCCTTTGCAATTGCATAAATCTTTTAACCCACCCGAAAAACAAGAATTATCATCATTAAAATTTAATCTCTCCGATTTAAAATGTGATTTTGAGGGTGCCTTGAAAGGCGTAGTATACGCTTTAAAAACAGAAACAGATAAAATATCACCGCCTAGTATTTTTAATATAGGTATTGAGCTGGATGACGAAAAAGCTGCGGAGAAAGATGATAGGAAAAGATTAGGCGCGGCCAGCAAAGAAGCCTTAAAAGCCAAGGAATTTAAAAAAACAGAGGTTGCTGCGGAAAAATTAGAAAGACAAAAGATTATAGACTCAAAAGACACAGATCTTATCGCTAACGTTGATGCAAAAATCGCAGTAATAAAAGAAAAAGATCCTAGCCTATTAACAGACTTAGAGAAACAGTTGCTATCCGTGAAAGAAGTAGATGGAAAAGCAAGAAAAGCCGCAGCTACTTCTGAAAAGTTGTCCGACAAAGAAATAGAAGTCTTTGCAAAAATCATCGACACTTCTGTTAAGCTCTATAAAAAAATCCTTGGAATCATAGACCTTATAAAAATCGATGAGGGAGGAAAACAAAGCATTTTATCTCTTTCTGAAGTAGATCTGGAAAAGCTCAAGACTTCTGAAAAATTGATAGGCGAATTAGATAATATAAAACACTTCTATTCACGGATAAAAAATTTATACGACGATCACGGTTCAAATAAGTTTGATGTCGAAACAACAGAAGAAACAAAAGAAATACACAATAAATTGCAAGAATTATTCCAGGCAGAAAAAAAAGCAGAAGGCGATATAGACAATTATTTAGCCGTCTTATCAAGTTCTGAAGAAGAAATATACAATAAATTGCAAAAAATACTCCAAGCAGAAAAAAAAGCAGAAGACGATATAAAGCATTATTTAGCCGTCTTATCAGATCCTGAAAAAGCCGCTGTTAAACCTGTGGAAGAACAGACCACTATTCAAGATAGCGGTATGACTCCTCCAAAACCCTCCTCCGAATCGACGAAGATACCTAAAAGAGCCTCCTGGGAAGAGGCTGCAGAGTTCCCTCAAGAATTACCAGCCGTAACAGAACCAACAGAACAAGAACAGTTGCTTTTTGATCAAAATATTAGAGCTCGAGAATGCCAAAAAGAGCTTAAATTTTTATCTTTTGAAAAAGACGATCTTGAGGCAGCGCTAGAATACCTAGTCATGACACCACAAAGTCCCTCGACAGAACAGCCCCCCGATACCAAAGGCATAAACGAGGCCTTGGCCACGATTTTAGAAAACCTGAAGGGAATTCGCGAAGAAAATGACCCACTTACTTTTAAAGCTCGTGAATCTGATTATACCAAGACACAGCCTTTTGAAGATATGACCAAAGCAAAAGAAGCCTTGCTAAAACTATTGCCTGATGATTTTAAATCTTCAATATCAACCAAAGCGAGTGAAGAACATGAAGTTCCTGTGGAAGATGAAATTGAAGCCACTACGACTGCTGCGGAAGAGCCAGAAGGGCAAAGCATTACGCCCCCCGACAATACAGCCCTTATAGAAGCCATTGAGACAAGCGTCGAAACAATAAAATCAGACGATTCTCACCCAGAAACATCTATTAGAACATTACACGAACAGTTTCTCTGCATGAAAGAAATAACTGCAAAAGCGGAAGAAGTTGTGTCCAACTTTGAACAGCATGGAATTAGCGATTTTCTTGATATGAGTGCTAAAGACGGCCTGGACAAAGTTTCCAGCACTTTTACTAAGCTATATAACAAAATCCTCAATATCACAGACTCTATAAAAAAAGATGGTCATGAAAAACAAGACCACCTATCTCTTTCTGAGGCAGAGCTGGAAAACATCAAAGCTGCTGGAATATTGATAAATATATTAGCCGAAACAGAAGAAATTTTTTCAGCGGCGGATACCTTATTGGCGCCAAGCACAGATTTTGTTTCTGAGCGAGAAGAACATAAAGAACAAACTTTGGATGATTACCAACGTAGAGCTGAAAAACTAGATGAAAAGTTAAATGCTTCTTTAACTAGTTTTTCAGATTCTACCACTGACACAGATGAAGAAGGCGAAGATCTTGCGCCTGTGGCTGAGACTGTGCCTGAGCCGGAACTTGAGCCTGGGCCGGAGCCAATACCAACGCCAAAGCCCGCGGTTGAGCCAAAGCCAACGCCTGAGCCTGTGGTTAAGCCTGAGCCTGCGCCGGAACCTGAGCCTGATCCGGAGCCCGCTCTGGAGCCAGCACTGGAACCCGAACCTGAACCTGTGGTTGAGTCTGAGCCTGCGCCGGAACCTGAGCCTGTGGTTGAGCCTGAGCCTGCGCCGGAACCTGAGCCTGCGGTTGAGCCTGCGCCGGAACCTGAGTCTGATCCGGAGCCCGCACAGGAGCCAGAGCCAACACCAACGCCAACGCCAAAGCCCGCGGTTGAGCCTAAATCTGAGCCTGAAGCTGAAGCTCCTTCCCCAACAGAAACAAAAATTGAGTCTTCCGCCACCGACACAGACGATACAAGAACAAGCGGTCAGCTTTTCCAACCCGAAGAAGAGGCGAAACTAAAAGAACAACACGATCAACTATATAGTGAACTGGTTGGATTAGAAATGAATCCTACTCATACAATCGAAACACAACAAAGGATTCAAGAACTTAGAAAAAGCACTACTGAATTATTTCAACGGCGTCGAAGCCCTACAACGCCTGCAAAAGATTCTGACAAATCCAAAGAAATTGCAGAGCAGCCACAACCGCCAGATACAGGAAGGCGTTCTGTTGTTGAGATAAGAACAGATTATGATCATAAACTAGGGTCTGCCACACAGCGGCAACCTTCAGCTCCAGAACAACCAGGACCTACAAGTCGGGCAAGAGTTACTGAATTATCAAAACAATTTGGAGGCGACAAGATCAAGCGATCAGAACCAAAAGCTAAACATGCGTCTAAAACCACATCAGCGCCTGCGCCTGCGCCTGCACCTGAAGTTGATTATCATGAAAGAATGGATGAAATAAACGAACAAATAAAAGCGCTTGAAGACGAAAAAAAAGGAATAGAAAAAAAATTAACACCCAAAACAACAAGACTAAAACCAAACCCCGCTCTTGCTCCTGGTGAATCGCCTTTTGGTGCGGCCGCTTCAAGAAAAGCTAAACAGGCCCTTGATCAGTCCCTTAAAATAACCGAAGGAACACGAAAAACTTCTACAAAAAAAACATCTAAGAAACCATCTAAGGATGATTTGCAAAAACGGCACGGTAAAATAAGAACTCAATTAATTGAATTGAGAAGATTAAAAGATCAATTAGAAGAAGAAAGAAGAAAAACAATACAAAGATCAAAACCATCAGAAACTACTAAACGAACACCAGCGGAGCCGTTATCTGAGAAAGAACAAACAGATTGTGGAAATATACTAGCCAATAGAACTCGTCTCCTAAAAAAAGATATCGCTCTTCTTAAACTCTATCAGCCAATCCTAGAAAAAAAACTCAGTGGCGCAATCGGGAAAAAACATCCTTTGGAAAAAGATCTTGATAATTTGCAAAAAGAAAGAACAGCGTTAGGAAGAAGAATAGAAGGATTAGAAAAGGCGAATACAAGAGCAAAAACGGCAGTAACTGACCAAGAAAAGCAAGAGGAGCAAAACAGAAAGGGCCTGATTTCTGAGAAAAAAACTGCTTTAAGAAATTTAAAGACAACAATACAACGGAAGGAATTAGATATTAAAAGCGCCCAAAAGGACATTAAAGATGCGCGTAAAAAGTTACATAAATGCGATGATTTAATACAACGCGGAGGACAACGAGGAAATATATAATAACGATAACATTTATTTATCTTTCATCAGCGCCGCGAAGTTGTGCTGATGAGATATAAGAAACTTTTCTGCCTCCACTACCACGCTACCTGATGGCTATGTGAATTTCACCATCGAAAACGATGGCGATGAAAAATAATTTTCACTGCACTTTTTCTTGTCATCTTACTCCTTTATTGCTATACCTAGATTGATATCAAAGAAAAATTGTTAAAAGGAGCCTCCATATGGGCGAATTAAGACCAAGATCAAGACGTACGCCTATAATTCCACAACAAACACTAAAATCAGAACCAATTCTTCATGAGATCGGATATATAACTCTTACAGGCGGAAAAAGACTCAAAGTCGACTTTACCAAGGGCGGCAAAGCAATCACAGACGAAAAACTCTCGAATTACAGTAAAACCGAATGGGAAAAAGTCGCAAAAAAAATGAAACTCACGCTTGAAAAAATGGGTATTATCGATGAAAACGGCAAATTCCTTGGTGAAGAGGTTAATATAACAGAAACACTAATAGAACACCGCCAAGGCCGAATTTTGTCTATATTTGAGTCTGAATCTGAGCCTACACCAGTTCCTACAACAACCGCCGCACCTGTTCCTGCTGAAACGGCATCTCTGGCGATGTCAAAAGTAAGAGATGGAGTCACTAAGACTCTACGCTTAGAAAAAGAAAAAGGCGTCGCAGCATTAGAAGAAAAAATTACACATGAACTTGAAGTCGCGGAAGCTCTAGACTTAGAAGAAAAAATGTTAGCGTTAGAAGAAAAAATTGCACATGAACTTAAAGTCGCGGGAGCTATAAACTTAGAAGAAAAAACGTTAGCCTTAGAAGAAGACAAGTCTGTGGTTAAATCTACCACTGCTCCTAAGCCTGAAATTATACCATTAAAAAAGCAGGGAAAAGGCGAAATAGACAAGATCCCTTCTTTTGATGATCTTCAGCTTGATCTTGAGCTTGAGCTATCTGATATATCTGGTGATGATCTAGATGAGGTGGATATATATGATGATGATGATCCAGCACATCTCAATAACCTCACGGAATTCAAGGATCAGACATCTGTTTTTGTGCGTAAAAGCAAAGAATTCATAGTTTTAGCTGAAGGAAGCGAAGAAAAAATCGCAGCAAAAAAAGAATTATTTACGCTTTACGAATCGTTGGAGAACTCTTTGGAAGATTCCATAGGATCAATAGATTGGAGCCTGATAAAAAGTCCCCTCCCTCTTAAACGTGAAAAAAGAAAAGCTGTATTAGTAGGCTTGCTCGAAAAAATAAACGGCGTTCATAAACAGATAACCGACAATCTCAAGGCTAAACCTATACTTAAATCTACCCCTAAGCCTGTGGCTAAACCTGAGCCTAGGCCTGAAATTACGCCAACACCTACAAAGGCACCTCTGGCGATGCCAAAAGTAAGAGATAAAGTCACGGAAGCTCTACGCTTAAAAGAAAAAATCGTAGACTTAGAAGGAAAAATTGCACATGCAAACCGAGAAAAGAAGAGCTTAGGAATGGATATAACGAAGGCAAAAGCACAAGTAAAACGCTTATCATCGTTCTCTAACAAAAAAGCAACAGCAAAAAGAATGGGCTTCAAAAATAGTATAAAAACAATGAGTGAAGAGCTTCACCTCTTAACAGAAGAAATCAAAAAAAACACCGTTCTTCTGAATTTGAATAAAGAACAATTAGACTCTCTATCACAATATGCGCCTAAAACTAAACAAGCGCCTGCCAATCTCACCCGACCAGCAAAAAAAGCCGATAGCTTATCCCAAAAAAAACTCGTGGGACACAAAAGAACAAGGCTCCCAAGACAACGCTGACAACACAATAATAACAAAAGCGCTGATCTATGATCTATGATCTATGATCTATGATCTATGATCTATGATCTATGATCTATGATCTATGATCTATGATCTATGATCTATGATCTATGATCAATGAAACAGAAATATGGGGGCTGTTAAATCTAATCTGTTTTTGGTTAGGGGTTGCCGAGGAGTAGTTTTTCGTAGGCGATCTTTACCAGCGTCAGGGCTACGCACGACAGGTATAGGGTATATACGTAGACGCTTAGCGAAGGCGTTGCTATTGCTACTACTGCGGTGGCTAGTGTTGCCAAGCTGATAGCGTGGATGGCCAATGCTATGGTGTGACAGCCTATTTTGCATTTAAGACGATTCTTTACTTTGCCGATGACGTCTTCTTGTGCTTCTTCTGTGGCTCCGTTGATCGGATCTTGAAGGTCAATGAGGCTAAAACGTTTGTACCATAAAGGATCTTTTTCTTTGAGCCTGTCTAGTGGTTTTGCATCACTGAGGCTTTTAGATAGCTTGCAACATTTTCTCATGCCGATGATGTCCCAGGCGGCGCCACCTATTAGGGAGATAGTGCCTGTTATGAGGGTAAACGGTTTTGTCCAGGCAATAGATGTTTTTGTGACTAAACCAAAGTCGCCGGCAATCTCGGCGAAGCTGGCGGAATATTTAAATATCTTTGCCCCTGTTTCGGCGATCTTTATCTTGGTGTCACGGACGCCTTCGTGGTAGAAGAGTTTTGCCGCATCAAGGTCTTTGCGGAGGCCTAGGAATTCCAAAAATGTGAGCGGACCCATGGTGGCAGTCTCACCGTATTTGGCGACCCTTGCTGCCATTGCTATGCTTGTTGCTGTCATAATATTCTCCTTCGGCCTACATACGTAAGTTTCAAATAATTAGTTGCATATGATAGCATATTCCCCTTAAAAAGTCAAGAAATCGCTATATTTCTTAGCAATTCCCGCTATTATTATTTTTTGTGGAAGCAAAAACATTGTCCTTCCCCGATAGGGTGGTGTTATGGTACTATTTCGCCTAGTTTATAATACAGGATATTTTACCTATGGCACACGAATCTTTACCTAAAGCTTACGACCCTCATAAAACCGAAGATAAATGGTCACGTTTCTGGGAAGAGGGCGATTTCTTCGCTGTCGACCCATCTTCTGAAAAGGAGCCGTATTGTATCGTCATTCCACCGCCTAATGTCACGGGAACGTTGCATATGGGGCATGCATTGACGAACACCTTGCAGGACGTCCTTATCAGGTGGAAGCGTATGAGTGGTTTCGAGGCATTATGGGTCCCTGGCACCGACCATGCAGGCATTGCCACGCAGACGGTCGTAGAGCGTCATCTTATGAACACCGAGGGTCGTCGTCGCAAGGAATATCCTCGCGAGGAGTTTCTTAATCACATCTGGGAGTGGAAGGACAGCAATGAGAACAGGATCATCAACCAGCTTAAACGTCTGGGGTGTTCGTGCGACTGGTCACGTCAGCGTTTTACTATGGACGATGGCTGCAATGCTTCTGTCCGTGCTGTCTTCAAGAGGCTTTACGACGAAGGTCTTATTTATCGTGGCGACTATCTTGTCAACTGGGACCCTGTAACACAGACTGCTCTTGCTGATGATGAGGTCGAATATGAAGAGAAGGCGTCGTCTTTATGGTATTTCAAGTATCCTTTTGCCGACGGTTCTGGCCATGCTGTCGTCGCTACTACGCGTCCTGAGACGATGCTCGGCGACACTGCTGTTGCGGTATCGCCTAGTGACGAGCGTTATGCTCATCTTATCGGCGAGAACGTCATATTACCTCTTGTTGACAGGCCCATACCTATCATTGGCGACCATCGTGTCGACCCCGAGTTCGGCACTGGCATGGTTAAGACGACGCCTTCTCACGACCCTAACGACTACCTTATGGGTCTTGAGCACGACCTTGAGTTCATCAACATCATGACCCCTGACGGCCATATCAACAAGAATGGCGGGAAGTTCAAGGGCATGTCTATGGAAGAAGCTCGCGGTGCTGTCGTCGCGGCGATGAAAGACCTTGGCCTTCTAGAGAAGATCGAGCCTCACACCCATAGGGTGGGGATATCGTATAGGTCTAAGGCTGTCATCGAGCCGTATATGTCTAAGCAGTGGTTTATCAAGATGGAAGGCTTCGCAAAAACCCTGAAAACCGCCGTCGAAGAGGATCATGTATCGCTGATCCCCGAGACGTGGAAGAACACATATTTCCATTGGGTCGACAACCTCAGGGACTGGTGCATCAGCCGGCAGCTGTGGTGGGGACATAGGATACCGATATGGTATCATGTCGACGACCCCGAGACGATAATATGCTACGACGGCGAAGGTTTACCTCCTGAAGTCGAAGAATCTCCTGACGAGTGGCGACAAGATGAAGACGTCCTTGACACCTGGTTTTCTTCGGCATTCTGGCCTTTCAGCGCTCTCGGCTGGCCTGAAAAGACCCCTGAAGTCGAGAAATTCTATCCCAACGACATCCTTATCACTGGTCACGACATCTTATTCTTCTGGGTGGCGCGCATGATAGCTATGGGGAAATATGCTCTTGGAGAGTTCCCCTTCGGCAAGGTATTCCTCCATGGGCTTATCTATGGAAAGTCGTATTGGCGTAAGGGCGACAAAGGTGCGATACAGTACGTCTCTAATGAAGAACGTATAGCTTACGACTCCGGAGAGTCCCCTATCCCTGCTGATGTAGAGCACAAATGGGAGAAGATGTCGAAGTCCAAAGGCAACATCATCGATCCTTTAGAGCTTATAGAGCTATATGGCACCGACGCGATACGTATGACGTTGTGTGCTACGCCGTCACAGCTCCGCGAGATAGACCTCGACATCAGGAAGTTCGAGGAATACAAGAACTTCGCCAACAAGGTATGGAACGGCGCACGTTTTATCTTTATGCACCTCGACGGAAACGCCGACGAAGGACTTTCTCCCCTGTCTTCTGAAGCTTTCGCTTCGGGTCTCGACATGGAGATCCTTTCTCTCGAAGACAGATGGATGCTTTCGACGCTGAACCGTGTCGTCGGAGCTGTCAATGGACACCTAGACAACCTCGCCTTCGACCATGCTGCCATAGCGGCATACGATTTCTTCTGGAAGGAGTTCTGCGCATACTACCTCGAGATCGTGAAGCCTGTGCTATACGGCAAAGAAGGGTCTTCTTCCGACCGTGAAAACAAGCAAAAAATCCTGGCAATAGTGCTGTGTACGGCGATACGGCTGTTGCATCCTATCACGCCTTTCATCACCGAAGAGCTGTTTATGCTTATGAAAAAGCGTCTGGGCGTTAATATTGGCGACGCTGCTATCGACGTCTACACAAAAGAGGCTTTGGAAGCCCTCTACGCCAAAGCATGCGTCGTGGCGCCATATCCCTCCATCATCGACGAAAAAGCTATAGACGCCACCGTCGACGAAGCCTTCGCGGCGATAAAAAAGGTGGTATATACCATAAGAAATATCCGTGGCGAGATGAAGTTGCCGCCTGGGACAAAAACCGACGTCTTCATCGTCGGCGCCGACGGTGATCCTTTGTTCTCGATAATCCGCGACCATAAGAGCCTCGTCACCGCTCTAGTGCCAGTAAAGACGCTAGAGATATGCTCAGAAACCCCAGAGATCCCCTTCACAAGCACTGGAATCGTCGATACCATGACCGTCGTGATACCTATGCCCGAAGAGCTTCGTGATGCCGAGAAAAAACGCCTGGAAAAAGAAAAGATCCGCGTGGAAAAAAGCCTCGAAAGAACACGTCAGCAGCTTGCGAATACAAGCTTTATAGAGCGTGCACCAAAAGAACTCGTCGAAAAACAACGCGACAACGCCAAAGCCCTCGAAGCCGAATATTCCGAGATAACCGAGAAATTGAAAAGCCTATAAAAAAAGCGAATAACGTATAGAAATCACCTATCCGCTATCCGCTATAACTATCCGCTATTTTTGGCGTACACGCTTTTTATGCGCTTTTTGTGTGCTGTTTTGTAGGTTTAGGTTCTAATGCATGAGTAGCGGGAGGTAGCAATTTCATCCAAAGCTCGTTGTTTCACGCTTATTTCTTTTGCATCTTCACGCTTTTGTTTAATGCTCAACATTTTTCCTGCTTCTACTAATCTACGTATATATTCATTACATCCAACGATTTTTTTTGTATCTCTAGTACATCTACTTACGGGAGCAAGATATTTACATTTTAAAAGTATCAATATTACACCGACAGTAGATGTAACTAACCCAAGGAATATTATTGTTCCTGGTATTATTGCCGCTATCGCTGGCATCGCTGCTGCTGCTGTCGCCGGCAACAACTTAAGTAACATATCATTTGCAAGATAAGGTTTTATAACTTTCAGTCCTAACACTAAAAGTCCAATAATATTAACTATAAATGATACTGTTTTATGCTTTCGCTTTCTATTAAGATGCAGGCGTGTATTTTCAACGAGGATATGGGCCGAGACACACTCTTCATCAGTTGAGTTTACACAAAACAAATTAATAATTTCTTGGACTGCTCTACATTTATCTGGCGCGACATCCTTTGCTTCTAGTTCTTTTTCTGACATAGTTGCTATTGTCATCAATTCCTTTGCTTTTTTAATGACATCAAATTTTTTCTCACCATCTTCAACAGAACCATTCCTTTTAAGAATTTCCTTTATTCCGTTAAAATTTTCCGGTTTTTCGTAGAATGAAGCTAGTAGTGAATTAGCTGCTTTGTAATAACTTTTCGGGACGCCGGCTCTCTTCATGTCGGTTTCCGACATGTTTTCTATTATGAGCAACGCTTTTATTATTCCATTAATAGAAGGATGATCTATACCTTCAGTGATTTGAATATCATCACCAAGCACTTTTTCTATTTCAGAAAACAACGAATCCGTTTTTGAGATGTCTCTTCCTTTTTTATATCTCCCTGCGCACCCTAAAAGAGAAACAACGGTCTGTTCTATCAGACTTATCTTACGCCCTGTAAGAATAGCAGACATTGAATATACACTACCCGCTACTGCTGAAGAGCCGTCTACAGTCTCGAGAAATGCATCAAAAACCATCTTTATCGCTTCCTTTTTAGGAATTGCCTCTGCTTTAAATTTCAGACCGTCTTCTAAAGGTGTATTCTTTGCCTCACTAGGGCATTTGTTTGGGTTATCAAAGATAACACTAGAGATTGTTATTATATTATTAACAACATCTAAAAAGGCAAGTGCGCCTAAAGGAAAACACAGTGAACGGAAACCACTACTAATAACCTTCATCTTTTCACTCAACGAAGATAATTCAGGCAACGAGCTTTCTACGAAATCTTCTACAGCGTCACAATTTATTGATATACTAAAAAGCAGCTTTGAGGCTTTCGAAACGCCTTTAAAAACATCAGAAGTCTTAAGATTTTTAAGAGATTCGCCAATTTTCGGCGGGCTTGACCGTTCAGTTGTTACAGTCGAAACGTTTGTTAGTTGTCTATAGCTCATAGTAAAACCCTTAAGTTGTTATTTTCGCTTTTAGTATAACATTTATTTCTTTAAAAGTCATTAACTTTTTATTAATCTTTTATTAAAAACGCATTTTACACCGATAATACTATAAATAATTATTTTAGTAACCGCTTTTTATAAAAATATTGAACATTTATTCATAATATGGTATTAATTACTCTTTACATTTTTTTTATTAAAACAAGAGGTTAACTTATGCCAAGAATAGGAACATCGCCAGCACCAGTAGATGCTTCAACTTCAACCTATGACCCTGCTCATGCTCCTGAGCCTGTCGCTCCTGCAGCATCAGACCACAGTGAATCAGGCGAAAAAATCGTAAGAGTAGCTTTTGCTCGGTTGAAAGCTCTTGAAATGAAAGAAGCTGAATTAAAGAAATTAAAGGAATTAATCGCTCTAAAAGAAGAATTACAAGCACTTTCTGATGAGAGGCGAGGATATTCATTGCGTTCAACCCCTAGTAGCTTTGATGATTCCCTATAATGACATAATCCGCGATTGCAGTGGTTTCTGCTAACCGCCTGTAACCCATGATTCTTTTTTTGCCTTCCTGGTGATGAATTATTCCCATTGTATTTTGATGGCAGAGGCGTTACTATAGCGTCATAAGTTGGGAGATAAAGGCAATGCAGTCGTTACATTCTATTATTTTTGATGATGGCGGTTTTTTTAACCGTGATGACTATGATGATGTAGTTATTTCCGAGCTTTCCTGCCATGGCCTTCTTCCTGAGATTTCGTACGGATATCGTATTATTCCCCCTTTCAGGCGCATTTTGTCGAAGATTTTAAAGGTAGTGCTTTTCCCTTGGGGTTTATGGTCGTTATTACATACCATGCTTGGGAGGTTTTCGTTAGGTATAATTTCGTTATTGCCTGCTTCCAAGCCTTCGCTTTTGGGATGTTGCCGTGGTTATGCCGATATGATCCGCGAAAACATCGACACTTCCGGCGAATGGAAGTTCAAGAGGCTGTCTGTCGGTGTCAAAGACCGTGTTATTGATGTTCTTATTGTGTGTCGTCCTTCGACGCTTTGCAATGGCCGCTGGTTGTTACGTTCTAATGGCAACACCGAGTTTTATGAAGAGCGCGCTGCTTCTTCTAACACCCTTAATTTCCTTGAGCTTCTTGATACCAACGCCGTTTTTTTCAATTATCCCGGTGTCGGCGCGAGTTCCGGCTTACCGAATCGCAATGCTATGGTCGACGCATATCGTGCTCTGCTGGCGATGTTGGAAGATCATGAAGGCCTCGGTGCTACTGAGATCCTCGGCCATGGTTTTTCTATGGGCGGAGGCATCCAGGGTGATGCTTTGAGGGGGTATCGCCTAAAAGAAGGCATCCGCTATTGCTTTATCAAAGACAGGACATATTCGGAGGTCAGCAAAGCAGTTTCTGGTCTTGCCATCAGCATTTTCTCTGTCATCGCGAAGGTTTTGGGGTGGAACATCAAGCCATTTTCATCGTCGGTGTCATTGTCGTGTCCGGAGATAATAATCCAGACTGCCGACGTCCATGACTATTGTGACATCGCTGGTGCTCCTGAGCGTATTATTGACGACGGCACGATATCAGCGACGGCGACGTTGGCGTATGCTCTTCTTACTACTGGGGAGAAATATGCTAACAAATACTTCCTTGGCGTCCCTGAAGACCACAACACTCCCCTTAAAGACCTTGGATTTATTGCTACGCTGATAAAAGATATGATCATTGATCATTGATTCCGTGCTATACTTTATACGAGAGTGGATACAGCTCTCCTTGCATGCTGACCAGATATCTTATTTCTTCGTCTATTTGTTTCAACTTTGTATCTAGGCGCTGTTCCGTCACCTGATCCCTACGGCTCTGAATACCTTTCGCTCTCAATTCTTTTATTCTTTTTTTGTGCGCTTTTTCCGATTCCTGAAGTTCTTCTATTTTCTGTGGTATCTCGTATTTTCCGTACACATGCTGTTCAAAGATGTCATAGTGCTTGATATCTTTGTGTATCCGCCTGACGCGTGCTGGGTTTATAGGGTCTCTCAATGCTGTCTTACGATAGATAAGCGTTGCAATTGCGGCGAGGGCGAGGAATATAGCGAATCCTCCTTTAATAACTACTGTTGCTGTTGGTCCTAGCACCAACGGTGAAACGACAATACCTAATATTACTAATCCTACTGCACCAACTATCGCAGAAGTGACTCTGAAATTCTTCTTGGCGCCTAGTCTCGTTCTCAAATTTTCAATTAGAATAGTAGCCTTAAAATATCCCAGCTCCCTTTCGCCAATATTTGTGCTGTCCAACGACTCAAGAATTTTAGGGACCCCACCTTCACCATCTTCTAAATATTCTATGAATCGCCTTGACATTCCGCGGTGTTTGAGCTCTCGTGGGTTAGCTTCATGTATTTCTTTAAAATGTTCTAGCAGCTTTTTAATCTTTTTTCTATTGTAGCCTTCGTCGAATGTTTTATATTTTGCAGTGACGCCGAGGATTCCATCTATCTCTTTACGGAATTTTGCATTCTTATAATAGCCCTTAACCTCATATCCCCATCCCAAGATGGCCAAACCAAGGCCTATATATCCTAATACTGTCGATGTTGTCACCATCGCAGTAGATAATAGTACCGTTGGCTTCGCGGTTTCTATCGCCAATGGAACTTCTTTTATAATATCTACAACTATGTCTGCGATACCCATTGTCACAAGGGACAGCGATGTCGCATCTCCGGCAAGCTCCACAACATAATCTACGGTATAATCGAGCAGGTCTCTTTTTATCTTTTTAAGGGCTTCTTCATACTGTTTAAGGGCTTCTTTATACTCTGTAGAGTCTTCTTCGAGGGACAGTGCTTTGAAGTCTTTTTCTAGCTTATCGATTTTTTTCTCAGTTTTTCTTCTTTGAACGCGCAGCTCCTTTACAAAACTTTTGAATGTTTGGCCAAATCTTTTCTTAACGTCGTTAAAAAGAAGCGGGTTGATAATGCGTAGGCCTTGACCCGTTTTTCCTATTACTTTTATAGTATGCTCTTCTGTAGCGGTTGCTGCTGCTGCTGCTGCTATTAACTTCTTTGCAGATTTTTTTTCAAAGAGTTTTGGTATGCCACGAAAAATTTTTGCTACACTCTTAATGCATGTCCACATTGCTTCTTTTTTATCTTCTGATGCTTCTTTTTTATTTTTTTCCGTAATTTCTTCTTTAAGCTTGGAGACTTTGTAGAGCCCTTTATTGTGACGGGTCCGTACAACCAACACTCCTTCTTGTGTTTTTTGTCGCGGCTTTTGAACAGAAACCTTTCCTTTTCCTGCTGGACCAACACGATCATTCATATTTCTTTCTCCTATTTATACCCGTGATTGCGGCCTATCTTTCCTTTAGCGCCATAGAGTTAGACAAGATGGCTCAGTGCACGACAGTCAGCGACGGCGACATTGGCGCATGCTCTTCTTACTACTGGGGAGAAATATGCTAACAAATACTTCCTTGGCGTCCCTGAAGACCACAACATTCCCCTTAAAGACCTTGGCTTTATTGCTACGCTGATAAAAGATATGATCACTGATCATTGATTCCGTGCTATACTTTATACGAGAGTGGATACAGCTCTCCTTTCATGTTGACCAGATATCTTATTTCTTCGTCTATTTGTTTCAACTTTGTATCTAGGCGCTGTTCCGTCACCTGATCCCTACGGCTCTGAATACCTTTCGTTCTCAATTCTTTTATTCTTTTTTTGTGTGTTTTTTCCGATTCCTGAAGTTCTTCTATTTTCTGTGGTATCTCGTATTGTCCGTATACATGCTGTTCAAAGACGTCATAGTGCTTAATATCTTCGTGTATCCACCTGACGCGCGCTGGGTTTATAGGGTCTCTCAATGCTGTCATACGATATATTATGGTAGCCAAGCCGGCAAGCCCAAAACATATAAAGAATGTACCGAAAAAAACAGGGTTGGCTGGTATAAATGTAGTACTTGCGAGCGCTATTCCCAGTATCATCATCGATATTCCGCTAATAGCGGCAGCGGTTAATCTAAAGTGCCTTTGCACCCCAAGTCGTTTTCTTAAATTGTCGACGATAATACTAGCTTTAAAACATGCCACTTCACTTTCAGCGATGTTTGTGCTTTCCATCTCTTCAACAATTTTAGGGACCTTCTTATCTCCTTTTTTCAGGCACTTTATATAGCGATCTGTAATCCCACAATGTTTTAGTTCGCGAGGATTTTTTTCATGGATATCGCTAAGCGCTTTTAGAAGGTCTTTAACCTTGTCTCTGTCATATCCTTCGCCTACTTTATGTTCTTTAGTAACGCCAAGGATACCATCAATCTTCTTGCGCATTTTATCGTTTTTCCACACCCCAACCGCTTCAGAGCCTATACCTATCACGCTCATTATCAGTGCAGACCACCCTAGGAACGGTATTAGCCCATTTAGAAAAGGAGCAATGTGTTTTAGTCCGCCACTTATTACATTAAAAAAGGGAAGGTCATCGAGGAAAAGAAAATTTACTACTTGACGCTTCGTAACGCCGTCGACAGACAGCTCGGCAAGAGCGCGCAAAATAAAAAGCACTGACGATGTGTTTTCGGTGATGTTAATTGAATAGTTAATGATATAGTCTCGAAAAGCATCTTTTATATCTTTTTCTTCCTTTTTATACTCTTTCGATTTAGGATCCAGCGAACTAGCCTTCAGCGCTTCTAGTAAATCTCTAGTTTTTTTTATTTGCTTTTTCACATCTCCTTTGAAAGCTTTGTTAGTGCTGAAAAAGTCCTTGAGGACCTCTCGAAAAAATAAAATGTTGATATACCCCCATCTTCTAGCACCTACTTCTATTTCTTCGATACGCTCTAATCCTGAAAAACCCTGTATGACGTTTTTTAATGTCATCATGGTGACCCTATGCTTAGCTAATGTCGTGCCACCGCGGACAACACCAGCCGCCTTTACTACTGCTTTAGCTCCATCCCTTAGCATTTTTTTTTGTGGGGGATTTTCGAGCACTTTAACACGACATAGTCCTTTCTTGCTTCCTTCGAGCTTCAGCACACCAGCTTTTTCATAAGGAGTATACGATTTAAAACTATCAGGAACTTTATCCCCCTCCCTTATCTTATCGACTCCGTCCGACATCTTTCCCCCTATTTCGGTTATACCCATGATCGCGACTTATACCAATCACAGATTAAAAAAACACAAATGCGTTTTCAATCCGGGATTGGTATTAATCATCATGCATCATACTCTTTTGTACAAAATTCGCTGGTAAAAATGCTATAACATTCTTTACAAATTATTGTTTCCTTGCAAAAAAGGTTATTAGGAGTATATCCTATATAGATATTGTAATCCAAAATCACCAATAATTATATATATGTTAAGTTCTGCTGTTTCTCTTGTACATTCTGTCGTGTGGAGTGGTCCTCTCCTTATTTTTCTTTTGGGGGTAGGGATTGCCCTTACCTTCACGCTGCGCGGCCTGCAGATAAGATACCTATGGTATGCTTTAAAGCTTGCCTTTTTAGGCCCTGGCGCCAAGAGTGACAATGCCGAGGGTGACATCTCACATTTTCAGTCTCTTATGACGGCGTTGGCGTCAATAATCGGCATAGGAAACATCGTTGGCGTTGCCACTGCCATGGCTATCGGCGGAGCTGGGGCACTTTTCTGGATATGGATTACTGCGTTGTTTGGCATGGCGACGACATATGCCGAATCTCTTCTCGCTGTGAAGTATCGCATCAAAGACAAACGCGGGCAGATGGCCGGCGGTCCTATGTATTACCTTGCCAACGGCATGAAGTCAAAGTGGCTTGCCGTATTGTTTGCTGTTGGCGGCTGTCTTGCCGCTCTCACAACGGGGAACATGGTACAGGCGAACTCTATGTCCGACGCGCTATCATATTCCTTCGGCATCGAGGGTTGGTGGGTTGGCATCGTCATAGCTTCCGTTATAGGTGTTATGATCTTGGGAGGCATCAAGAGCATAGGAAAGATAGCGAGTTATCTTGTTCCTATTATGGCGATATTCTACGTCGTCTGTGGTAGTATTATCATCATATACAAAATCTCTGAGCTTCCTCATGCTTTGTCGCTAATAATGGCAAGCGCTTTCACTGGGCAGGCTGCTGTTGGGGGTTTTATGGGGTCGACGCTTATGATGGCGATGCGCATGGGTGTTGCTCGCGGTCTTTTCTCCAGTGAAGCTGGCCTTGGCACGACGTCTATCGCTGCTGCTGCTGCCCGCACCGACACTCCTGGCAGGCAGGCGATGATAGCGATGACGGGGACATTTTTATCGACGTTCCTTATATGTACTGTCACGGGCCTTGTCCTTGCTGTCACCGGAGTCCTTGGCGAGGTTGGCCCTGACGGCAAGATGCTCAACGGCATATCTTTAGCCATACGAAGTTTTTCTACGGTGATGCCTTTCGGCGGTAAAGTTGTTAATATCGGCGGATTTCTTTTCGCTGTTTCGACGATATTAAGCTGGGCGTATTATGGTGAGAAGTGTGTAGAATATATCTTTAGTGAGCGTGCCATCAAGCCGTTTCGGATATTATTCGTTGCTATCATTATCGTAGGCTGCAACCTTGAGCTCAACGTGGTATGGAATCTTGCTGATATTGCCAATGGTATCATGGCGGTGCCTAACCTTATCGCTATTGTAGCATTATATCCTGTGATACGCAAAGAGACACGTTATTTCCTTGGTCTTGTCGCCCGTGAAAAGGCTGAGAAAAAGGCCGGCAAAAAGACGTAATACTTTGTCTATAAAATCCTTACAATATAATCGCTTTTATGATATTATAATAATAAATTTTTTATAGGAGTTATATTTTTATATGGACCGTGTTTCATCATATCTCGATAGTATTTATAATATCGTTTGGGGTCCGTGGTTTCTTCTCTTTATTATTATTGTAGCGTTACGGTTGTCATATCTTCTCCATGGCATACAGTTCCGTTATCTTCGCAAGGTATTCAGCATCCTTTTTGGTAAGAAGAATCATAATTCTGGCGAGGGTGACATCTCACCTTTCCAGTCTCTTATGACTTCTTTAGCGGCGACTATTGGTGTCAGCAACATTGTTGGTGTGACGTTTGCCGTTACCATTGGCGGCTATGGCTCTCTTTTATGGATATGGGTCATTGCTTTCATTGGCATGGCGGTGAAGTATTCCGAGGCTTTGCTTGCTGTAAAGTATCGTCATTATGACAAAGAGCGTGACGAGATGGCTGGCGGTCCTATGTATTATATCGAGCGTGCTCTTGGATGGAAGTGGCTAGCATCGTTTTTTGCTTTTGCTGGGATACTTTCTACTCTTGGTGGTGGAAACATGATACAGGCGAACTCTATCGCTGGAGCATTACATTCTGTTACTGGGATATCGCCTATTATTACTGGTGTTGTCCTTGCTGCTGTCACTGCTTTTGTTATAATGGGCGGCATAAAAAGCATTGGCAAGACGTCGAGTTTTCTTGTCCCTTTTATGGGAGCTCTTTACATCTTCAGTGGTTTTGCTATTGTCGTGATGAACTATCATCTTGTTCCTGATGTTATGGGTCGTGTATTCCTTAGCGCTTTTACTGGAAAGGCGACGTTCGGCGGCATTGCTGGATATGGTATCATGGTTGCCATGCAGGCTGGGATAACTCGCGGTGTTGTTTCCAGCGAGGTTGGGATGGGTTCATCGTCTATAGCTGCTGCTGCGGCGCGTACAGAATGTCCTAGCGATCAGGCTCTTATTTCTATGACGGGATCTTTCTTTGCGACGATAATTGTTTCTACTATCACCGTCATGGTTTTGGGGATTTCCGGGGTATTGGAGAGTGGCAGTTCTCTTGGTGGTGCTGCTCTAGTAACGACGGCCTTCGCGAAATATATTCCTGGTGGTGGCATTATTGTTACTGCTGCGCTGATTTTCTTCGCATATTCTACTATCGTTGGGTGGGCATACTATGGTGAGAAGTTCTGCTACTATCTTTTTGGAAACGCTTCGACGACAATATATCGTATCATCTTCATAGCCGTCCTTATCCCCGGTGCGACGTTAAATTTACACGTCGTTTGGAGGATCTCCGACATTGTCAATGGCCTGATAACTCTTCCGAACCTCATTGCTTTGGCGTTTTTATCTAAGGTGGTAGTCGCTGAGACAAAACGAATTTTCAATGATCAATGATCAATTATCAATTATCAATGAAGCGAGAACTTCTTACAATGCTGAATAATATTCTCCCAAGCTCGTCAGCATCGGCAAAAATGCTATCATAATCTTTTTCCTTTAGAAAATCGGTATCTTTTAGGAGTGATAGCCAATATTTTGTTTCGAGACATTCTTTATAGGAAATCGAAATTTTAGAAGAAAAATCAGCTTTTGAAATACCACCTATTGCTTCTGATACATTCGCACCAATAGATGTTCCGGCACGTAAAAGCTGTTTGCTCAGGACGAATTCTTTTTATATTCTCGTATCCAGTAAACACATTTCACGATCCTGATGGCAAACACATATGCCTTCTCATATACAACATTGTTTTTCATTGCTAATTGTTCATTATTCATTGTTCATTGTTCATTGTTCATTGATCATTGTTCATTGTTCATTGATCATTGATCATTGATCATTGATAATTGATTATACGTTTTCGTTGTAGATCATTTCTTGTCGGCTTCCGGGTTCGCCTTTTTGTGGTGTTGTGAGGAAGTGTGATGTCATTTTGCCTCCGAGGTTTCCTCCTCGTGAGGTTGCGCCTTCGACATTGGCCCAGAAGCTTTCGGTGAGGTCGTCGCCGTCGAGGACTCCGGCGATGGTGATTCCATTGGTTGTTATTATGTGCAGTATCATCTTACGGGCATCGCGGACAAAATATCGTAGGTAGTCTCCTAATGTCGTTACTGTATCATCGTCGTAGTTCATCCCATATTCTTTTTGGAGAACGGAAATTCGCGCGAGAATTTCTTGTGCTTTTATGCGGCAGCCTTCTTTATCGTCGTTATCGTTATGATACAGGCGGTATAATGCTATTATTATGTCTTCGACGTCGTTGAGCATCTCTTTATGGTGTTGATATGGTATTTCTGGTCTATATCCTCGGAACCAGGTATCAGCGAGGTCGCATGCTGTGATGTCGCGCCACATCCTCTGCCCTGCTATCCACAAGCTTGCTGCAAGGATGCCGTCGTTGTCTGGTAGGTGTCTTGTCATCACTGTGGCGCCTATACAGGCGTGATGATATCGTGTCCCTATATATCTTTCTATTGCTGACAGTGTGAGGTCTGGCCACAGGCCTTCGCCATAGGATGTTTTTCCTACGTTTACTATAGGCATCAGTGTTGGCGTTATATCGATGTCATCATTTTGTCGTAATGCCTGCCATAGTGGGTGCTCTTGACGATAACTTTCGTGTGCTTTGCCAGAGACGGCGGAGAATGCTACGATGGTGCCATTGGAGGCGTCATTACATAGATTTTCGAGCCATGACGACTGCCACGATGGGTTGTGATTCTCGTGGTATGGCAGGTAGTATATCAGCCCTGAACGTCCTTGCAATGCGTTTTCTATGGTGGCGACTTCGTTGCTGATAAGGTCATAGACTGTGGCGTTTTCAGCGTCGCCATAGAAGTTCTTGTTACAAAATCCCGACTCCCACATTATGTAGTCGACGTCATTGAGAAGGCATGACAGTGAGTTTATTTCCTTTTCGACGGCATCGCGATAGTGTGCGTTACAGGGGCATTGTTCTTCTAGTGTGATATCGGCTTTTACTATGACTTTTATTCCGTAGCTTCTGATGACAGCGATTGTGTCTACAAAGTTTTTATCTTCTTGATGTCGCCTTTCTTTTGGTGTCTCTGAGCCTCCTAATATTACTGCGTTATATCCGCATTGTATAGTACGGTGGCAAAAGGTATGGAGTTTTTTGTTTTCTTCGGGGTTTTCTTCGGCGGCGAAGAAATTTGGAAGTGCTATGGTGACGTTGTCGGAGAGTCTATGTTGTTGCGTTCCACATATCCACAGCGGTCGCAGGGCATAGCGTGGTTTATTATCGCCGAGGTGTTCACCAAGATGGTCACTACGCACTCCAGCGAGGATGTTGTAGCTTCCGTATGCTGCTGCACTGGGGCTTTCAGCGTCGAGGTGTATGGCACCTTTCTCATAAGACGCCGTATATCCTTCTTCGAAGCCATTCTCGTTATAAGAGGTTTTCAGGACAGGCAACGTTTTGTGCTTTTTTTTGTCCCATATCGTAGGAAGTAGTGTCTGTATTCTTTCCATAAAACTCTTATGTTTATTGTGCTGAAAGCTCGTCATCGACGACAATATCGATATAGTTTACCCACACCTGGTGTTTCCACTGTTCTATTATCTCTCCATTGGCGACGAGCTCGAATTTATATGTCGCTATGCCTTCTTTCTCGAAGTATTCATCATCGATCAGTGTATATATCACCGTGCCATATGGTTTTTCTATGGGGTAGCTTTTTATTTCGGTGTCCATATTCCCGAAACGTATCGTCTGTACGAGTATCATTTTTTCATCATAGCGATGGAATACGCTCGCTGGCATATGCCATCGTATGATAAGTCTCTCCCCTATCGAAGGGTCTTTTTTTCGGGGGTCGGGGGTATCGATATTGACGCTGGCGAGGTGGTCGGAATATATACTCTGATTTTGTACAGAGATATATTCCTGCGAACACGACGTCATCGTTATCGCTATAAATGCTGCTATCGCCAGAGCTTTTATCATCTCTATCCCTTTGATTTTCTTTGCATTATGCCATTATACCACGGTGATTTTCTTTTTTCAATCGGTATTATCCCATGATAAGTAATGCGAAGACGAAGGCGAAGAGCGCGAAGGATTCTACTACACCTATTGCTACGAAGCATTTCCCGAATATTGCGGGTTGTTTTGCCGAAGCTTGTATTGCCGACGCTGCGCATTTTCCCTGGAATATCGCTGACACCATTATTGCTACCCCTGAGGCGAGTCCTATCCCTATCCCCGACAGTGGTGACAACGACCCTGATACTATACTCTTACTAAGAAGGATCATAAGGATAAAGCCATATATCGACTGTGACGATGGTGTTGCCGACATGCCGATGAACTTACCGTGTCCTTCTTCTACGCGGCTCATAACGCCGTGCGATGCCATTCCTGCTATACCACATCCTACCGCGCTTCCTAGGCAGCTGAGCCCCAATGCCAGTGCAGGTCCTATCATACTAAAATCCATAACTGTCTTCTCCTATTTTATTTCTTTTTGAGCAACGAGAGAGGTTTAAGCCTCTTACCTCCTCCTTCGAAGCTATAATGATACCATTCGAGGAAATTCAGGCGCAAGCCATGAATAACTCCTCCCATTATACTAAGGACAATATTGATTCCATGTCCTAGCACTATAACGGCGATGCCTGGAATTAGTGCCATAGACATTCCGATATCGTTGAACGTCCCGCTCATCATCGCTCCTGCCATTCCTAGGGCATATAGTCTTAGGTATGACAAGACATCTGAGAACACCGGTATAACGTTCGTTATTTCTAATATACCCATAAGGCGTCGTTGTGCTATTGCGAGGAGCGCTGCGAGTCCTATCCCTCCCCATATAAGGTGCAGCCCTGCTTCTGCGCCTTTTACGATATCGATTCCTCCGACGATATGCACCAACGATATAGCGTCGAGTTGCAGTGGAAAGTACAGGTATGCTCCTACCAGAAAAAGTATCCACCCACTTCCTGCCCAATTTCGTCGTATTCCACGCATAAAGGACATGATGATATGTATCACTCCGATGAGTAGTGCCAATTCCATGCGTATAGTATCGGAAAGATTCTTCATAACGTCGTATGATACTTTTTCTTCCTTAACCGTCGCTCCTTTCTTAAGAAATTCGTGAGCGTCGGTAATGTTTGCTGTGGCAGGGAATTTTGTAACGATTTCCATATATACATCATCGCGGTGTTGTATATGGTATTGTGTTTTCTTTTCTACGGCGGCCTGTATTATCGAGGCTTTCCTTATGGGGTTATCGATATCGGTTTCGATGCCGAAGAACGATGCTGTCATAGCACCCCACAGTATACAAGAGCACGACAATATCGCCATAAGGTTCACGACACGTTTTCCCATGCCTTCTATTTTTGGGAACTTAATCTTCAAGAAGATTGTAGACGCCAAGAAGATGAGGCCATATCCGCCGTCTCCTATTATTATTGCGAAGAACAGTGCGAACGACCACAGCACCCACTTTGAGGGGTCTTTATCTATCACCGATGGGGTGTCGTATATATTTACAAGGTCTTCACCGATACGGCTTATTCCGTGGTTGTTTAGGTGTGTCGGCACGGAGTCGTTTTTTTCTATAGCAACTTCTTCGATATGTACTGCCATTTTCTTTGCGAGGATCTCTAGTGCTGGGATATTATTCTTTGCTACCCATCCCGTTACGGCGAAGAGCTTATCTTCTATTGGTTCTTGAGAATACCCTTGTGATGCTCCGAGGTTATGTCCGTTGAGTTTGTCTACGAGGACGTCATATAGAGCGCTCTGATACCGTGCTAGGGTTTTAAGCTCTCTTTCTTTTTCTCTCGTATGTCGTATCGTCATGATAAGTTCTTTACGCAGTATCCCTACGGGCTTTTCGACGTACATCTCGACCATACCTTCGTATGAGCGTTGTTTTTTGCTTATAGATATGTAGTAGTCGAGTCCGTGTGCGGAGTCCACATATATCATATCTTTCGCCCGTAACTCTCTATGTGCTGTATCTTTTTTCGCGAAAAAATACTGTACCGTTCTCTTACCGTCATTTTCGATATATGCTATATCGTCGAGGGAGAAGTTCCCGAAGGCACGGACGCGTGCTCTTTCCTGTCGTAGCATCCTACGCTGTTCTACAAGGTCTTCTATGTCATTATGAAGGTCAAGAATCTCGCTTACTATATCTTCGTCATCGATATCGTTTTCTTCTTGTTCTGTTGTCGGCAGTCCTCGCAAGATTTTTATTGCAGAGATAAGGCGTTCTATTTCCGGTGATTTCTCGAATTTTTCTGTGGCTTCGGGCTTGATAAATTCTATTATGCCTTTAGCCTGTGCTCTACGGAAAAAGGCCTCGTGGTCTTCTTTAGCGCCGATGAAGAGGTATTTTTTTACGTTTACGCGCATAGTTCCTCTTCTCTATGTTTTCTTTTATGTTCTTCTATCTTCGCTTTTGCGACTTTAGCCTGCGACACTGCGGCGAGCTGCTGATCTCCTAGGAATATCACTATTTTCTTAATATTTTTCTGCGATTTTGGGATAAGGATCTTTTCGAAGAGGTTCACCCGTATCGACACCTCGCGGAGTTCTTTCGATAAAGCCTCGACTTTTTCTTCTCCGACGAATACTTTAACTTTAGTTTCTGCCATATCGCGTGTTTTCTTTACTGCCCAGTCTACCCATGGTGGCGTCTCGAAGAGGCTATATTGTAGTTCGCGGAACTCTATACCTTCGTATGTCGGGATTTCTACGCCGGCGATATTCTCGTAGCTTTTCTTTACTTCGGCGACGATGGCAACGGTATTGAAGTCTATCGACGTATGTTCTACAAACAACGGTGCATATTGCTGTACTTCTTGTTTTTTCTTCAAAAATTCAGCTTCCATCTCTGCGACATCGGCTTTGGCATTATGGACTTCGACCTGCAGCATCGCTTTTTTAAGCTGCAGGGTTGGGAGATACTTCTGCAACTGGTTCAGCCTATTCTGCTGATCGCGTAGCTCGTTCTTTGTAAGTTTTATCTCTGCCACTGGTAGTATACCTTCTTATTTACTGGCGTTACTTAGGCCAATATTTGTCTATCAGCTCTTGTTTTATTCCAACCTCTCCACTGAAGAAACACTCTTGCATCGTCGTCCATGCGAGGTCGAGGGCTTCATCGACGGTATAGTTTACTTCTAGGTTCATCATACGATCTTCGAAAAGCCCGCCGTAGTTTAGAAGCTTCTCGTCCCAATTAGAAAGTTTAAAGCCCATGGACTGTCTTTCTCGTGCTTTCTTTGCTTCTGCGTACAGGCGTATCATGGTGTTGGCGACGTCGCCATGATCTTCGCGTGTCACCTTTCCTATCACCAGCTGTTTAAGTCTCGACAGCGACCCGAACGGATCGATATATCCGTTGTGCAGGTAAAACTGCCCTTCTGTGATATATCCTGTGTTGTCGGGGATGGGGTGTGTTACATCGTCGCCGGGCATCGTCGTCACTGCTATTATCGTTATCGACCCGTTGCCGTCGATGTCGACGGCTTTCTCGTATCTACTGGCGAGGTCGGAATACAGCGACCCGGGATATCCACGGTTTGACGGCACCTGGTCCATCGTTATCGATATCTCTTTTATGGCGTCGGCGAATGCTGTCATATCGGTAAGGAGGACTAGCACGTTTTTATTTTGCACAGCGAATTTTTCTGCGCATGCCAATGCCATATCTGGCACAAGAATACATTCTACTGCGGGGTCTGTTGCTTTATGAACAAACATTATTGTTTTATCCATAGACCCTGCCTTTTCGGCGTTATCGATGAACGCCTGGTAGTCGTCGAATCTTAGTCCCATGCCTCCTATTATAACGATATCGCTGTCGGTCTGGTTTGCGATACGCATTAGCAGCTCGTTATACGGCTCTCCTGCTACTGAGAAGATCGGGATTTTCTGTGACTTTACTAGGCAGTTGAAGATATCTATCATGGGGATATTTGTTCTCACCATCTCTCGCGGTATTATCCTTTTCACGGGGTTGAACGACGGCATTCCGATGTCAACATTCTCTCCGCGCATCCTAGGGCCTCCATCGACGGGGAGTCCTGTCCCAGAAAATCGTCTTCCTAACAGCCCTTCGCCGAAGATCGCCTGCATCTGTTTTCCTAGAAAGGTAACGTGGTCTCCCGTTGATATCCCTCTTGTGCTTTCGAAGACCTGCAGTGTAACTTTCTCCCCTTCTATACGCAGCACTGTAGCGTACGAGCTACATCCATCTTTTTTGTCTATACGAGCGAGTTCTCCGAGGAAAGCCTTAGGCTCTATGACGGTGATTAGGCTACCGCGTATATCGTTGATACTATCGTGAACATATTTCATTGCCTTTTCTTTGCCTCTTTTATGGTAGTCTGTATTTTATTCATAATGGTTTTGTGATCATCGGCTTCTACGGGGAAGTAGTTCATATTTTTAATGTCGTTCTGAAGCATAAGGAAAAAGTGTCGTGCTTCGTTGTGGGTTTCGAAGATGAAATCCGTCTCGAAGATCTCGTTGATGAGCTTGAATAACGGTATCTGTCTTTTCGTTGGAGTGTAGGCATCTTCTTCGTCGAAGGAATTTTGCTGCAGGTAGCTGAAGTCGTACATTTCTGCTTTGAGATACAACTGCAGGTCTTCTAATGCTGTGCCTTCTTCACCGACGACCTCCATACGTTTCTCTATCTCGTCACCTTCGCGCAATATTTTCATGGCCCTATTTACCATCTTCCCCCATCCTTCTGCGTCTTTATCGAGCTGTTTAGCAACGTCGCCGATATATTTCGTCCATGACATCAGAGGGTCTATTGCTGGGTATCGTCGTGAGTCCGACCTGCTACGCGAAAGCCCCAAGAAAGCTCCTACCACCGACAATGTTGCCTGTGTTACCGGCTCTTCGAAGTTCCCTCCTGCCGGCGACACTGCTCCTCCTATTGTCAAGGCTCCTTTTTTTCCGTTGGCGAGCTGTATCACCCCTGATCTTTCGTAGAATGCCGCTATCCTCGATGCTAGGTATGCTGGGAAGGCTTCCTCGCCGGGGATCTCTTCTAGCCGTCCTGACATCTCCCTTAGTGCCTGTGCCCATCGTGACGTCGAGTCTGCGAGGACGAGGACGTTAAGTCCCATCTGCCTATAGTATTCTGCTATCGTCGAGCCCATATATATCGAAGACTCCCGTGCTGCTACTGGCATCGACGATGTGTTACATATTATCACCGTACGGTTCATCAAAGACTCTCCGGTATGCGTATCGATAAGGTGCGGGTATTCCCGTATTATCTCTACGACCTCGCCAGCGCGCTCTCCACAGGCGACGACGACGACGATATCGACGTCGGAGAACTTCGCAAGGTGGTGTTGTAGTACTGTTTTCCCTGCTCCGAAGGGTCCTGGCGTGCAGAACGTTCCCCCTTTAAGCACAGGAAACTGTGTATCGATGATACGGCATCCTGTTTCCATCATCTCGTCGGCTTTGACTTTCTCTCCGTGCTGTAGTGCCATCTTCACGGGCCATCGCTGTACCATGGTGAACTCATATTCCGTGCCTTCTTCGTCGACGGCTTTGGCGACGACGGTATCGACGGTATACGTCCCTGCCTCTATCGTCCATGTTATCGTATATTTCCCATATCGTATAAAAGGCACCATGATAGCGTGTGTAAAGTGTCCTTCTGGCGCTGTTCCTATGGTATCGCCACGGACGACTACATCATCGACATTTGCTACGGGGATATAGTCCCAGTGTTTTTCTCTGTTGATGGCATTGATATACACTCCCCTTGTGAGGAAGAACCCTGAAGCGTTAGCGACTTCTTCTAATGGATTTTGCAGGCCATCGGTCACCATTGTTAGTAGTCCTGGCCCTAGTTCTGCTTCTAGGAGGTCGCCAGTGAACTCTACTTCACTTCCGAGCTTTATCCCTCTTGTATCTTCGAAGACTTGCATTTTCACCTCGTTGCCTACGATTTCGATAACCTCAGCTTTGAGTTTTATATCGTCGACGACGACCATCGCGACTTCGCCCTGCCTTACAGCTCCCTCGAATTTCACTTGCAAGAGGTTTCCAAAAGCGCGAACGACCCTCCCTGTAGCATTTCCTGTGGGGAATTCGTTAGCGACTATTACCTTTTTCTTTTCACTCATAGTTTTATTGCCTTCACGATAGTTTTATTGCCTTCACGATAGTATTTACGACGTCATTACCTTTATTTTTATCAAGTTCCTGCCACCTTTCTACGATGATAAGCTGTACCATATATCCTATGATGCGGCTTATCGAAAAGCGCTGCCCAAAAAGCATCTCTTCGATACGGTTGAAGCGATATACGCAGACCTCTTTATGTAGCCTTATAGGGTCTTCATATTTTTCATAGAAAACGCTTTTGAAATCTTCATAGCCATCGGGAGGTTCGTAGCTTTTAGCATCTTTTTGCGCTATTATCTGTGCTATGATGTCATCATCGGGGTCTTCATATTGAAGTTCTGCGATGACGTCACGTCCGAGTGCTTTGGCTCTAAAGCCTAGGAGTACAAGCCTCCATTCTCTTTCAAAGATCAGGTATTTTTTTAAGAACCCTTCACTTTTTGCTATCTCTTCGGTGAAGAAATTGCTCATCAGCGCGGCGAAGTTTTTAAGGCGCTCTTCTGTCGTCGTGTATTTATCAAGGAAGTCGAAGACATACTCTGCAAGGCCTTCTTGTGTGACAAGGACTTCTTCTAGCTGCTTTGCTGTGTAGTTGCCGCGGTGGTCGAAAGATTCTCCTTTCCAAAGAGCTCTCAGGTTTTCGATATCTATAAGGCGCCGAACTATCACCGACTTTTGGTAGTCGCGAGCGGAGATATTAAGCTTTAGCAGCCCTTTAACTTCCAGGAATGATATCGTCGGTTTTACGCCTACTTCAATAGCTGGCAGAGCACTCGACGAGAAATAATAGTTAGACATAATACCCAGGTAAATATAATCAAGTTTTAAATAGTGCTTCGCAGAAATCTTTGCGAAGAAAGCTTCCCAAGATTTCCCTTAAGGCCTCATCGCTAAGATCTAGTACAAGTCTTTTTTCATGAAGTCTCACACGAACTCCTCCCGCGAAATTCCCTACGAGAACATCCCCTTCTTTGAGTTTTTCTATGACGCCCTCAAAGAGTAGCGCGTTAACATCTTCTGCCGAAACCTTTGCCGGTATTATAGCGCTGATATCGCCTTCTAGGCCCTCTTTTTCCAGTGTCGCCACAACGGTATTTATCAGTGTAGCGATGACGCTTGCGTCTTTAGTAGCGCCGGCAACGAGGCCACAAAGCTCTTCATCAAAAATTTTATGTTCTATATCTTGCTTTAGCTTCTCGATGCTCTGCTTACATGCTTGGACCAGTGAAGACTCCAAAACACGACGTTCTTGTTCTATTGCTTGTCTAGCCTCAGAAAGAATTTCGTTAGCATCGGCGTGTGCTTTCTTAACTATTTTGTCTGCGAGAGACTGCGCATCCACAATGATACCTTCAGCTTCTTGTTCTGCTGGCTCGAGGGTATCTTTACGCAAGATCTCACATATATGTTTTATCTTATTGCTGCCTTTTTCTAATGTCTTCATAATTCCCCTTCCTGTCTTCAACCCATGATTGCGACCTATATTTCCTTTAGCGCCATAGAGTTGGGCAAGATGGCTCAGTGAACGACAAGCGAATAGTTGTAACTATTCGCGATGAGTAAAATGAGTCAGATTGCCTGACACTATGGATGCTATAGGAAACAGGACGTTTTTTCTTTATAAAAAGTTCCAGCAAAAAATATAAACATATAAAGATAAATATCTTAAGCCATTATTGTTTCTTTTTGTTTTTCTTTACCAATTTGCTATTATTTAGCTTTGCCATATTTCTTTTTACAGCAGCACGTTTGCTTTGATTCTATCCTCGCGAATGTTTTAACATTCGCTCGTCTTTCATCTTCGCACCTGTACCACTGCAAAAACCCTATGGCAAAGTATAGGTCGCAATCATGGGTTCAATAATATATGTTTTTCCCCAGTAATCTTTTTTAACGTTTATGGCATTAATTTTCAACCTGAAAATTTGGTTGCCCTCGAGAAAGCGCATGAAATAATCCTCTCATGAAAATATACAAAAAAATGTTTGTATAAATAGCCTCAATGTACTAAACATCTATGTATGCGTTAAGCCTGTATTCGTTTTGCGCTAACTACTAAGGAGTTAAAGTTCATGAAAAAAATTACAGCCTTATTAATTATCGTATCGTTTGTATTTTCGGGGTATCAATTAGCGCAAGAGCCCTCTTCTTCTTATAGCGGCGATATCATTAACATTACAGACACAGATGATATTGCTCTTAGCATGGATGATATTCTTGACAGTGAGCCTATTACTATAAATGACAGCGACCTCAAAGACGATTCTTATATTGAAAAAAGCCCTAAGATAAGCAGAGGCAGGGCTGCTCTCGGCATTGCTGGTCTTATTGTCGTTGGGATCATCATAGCTTCTGCTGGTGGTGGTTCTTAATATCCACGATTACGGCCTACTCTTTGACCAATCGCGTATTGAAATCTCGTATTGAAAAAATCGCTCTTTTCTTATATAGTTTGTTGAATATATTTTACAAACGCTACAAAAAGCGATAACCATCAACGGTGGGGCGTACCAATGACTTTACTTAAGGACCTTTCATCTCTTGTCATCGACACTGCCGACATTGGCATTATAGAATCTTTAGGCGCTTCTGATGTAACGACAAACCCTTCTCTGATATATGTAGCTTCTTGTGATCCTTCATACCAGGATATCGTTTCGAAGGCGCGACGTTATGTCAAAAACGCCAATCCTCGAAAAGGAGAGCGTCTTTCCTTGTTTTATGACGTCCTTTCTGTTTTTTTTGGCGTTGCTATTGCTGATGTGGTTTCTGGCGCTATCGCTACGCAGGTTGATCCTAGGGCGTCTTTCGATACTACAGCGACGATATCACGAGCTCGCCGGCTTGTTGCTCTATATGAAGAGTTTGGCGTCGCCAGAGAGCGCATTCGCATTAAAATTGCCGCTACGTGGGAAGGTATCGAAGCCGTGCGGCATCTTGAGGACGAAGGGGTACGATGTATTATGACGCTGATGTTCAGCATGCCACAGGCTCTTGCTGCTGCCGACGCTGGCGCCACAGCGATAGCTCCATATGTTGGGAGGGTTTCCGACTGGAACAAAAACATCCATAACGTTGAAAGGCATTCTTCACTTAATGACGATCCGGGCATATGCCTTGTGAAGAAGCTGCAGCACACATATCGCTTTTTTGGTATCGCAACGAACGTCCTTGCTGCGAGCATACGCACTTCGCGCCATGCCCTTGAGCTTGCTGGCGTCGATGCCCTCACAGTATCGCCTAAGGTTTATAAAGAGATAAAAGATATAAAGGCGAGAAAAAAAGCTCTTAACTTCTCGTCTTCGCCACAAAAAGCATCAACCTTCGACGAAGAGTCTTTCAAGAAGATGCTGTCAGGGAATAGAATGGCTGCCGAGCTACTTCTCTCTGGGAACCATAGATTCTGCGCCGACGCCGAGCGTCTCGAAAAACACTTTCAATAATCAATTATCAATTATCAATTATCAATTAAAGTAAGTTGTTGCCCAACGTTAATATCGAACGATAAAAACCAACTTTCTATTGATCATTGTTTATTGATCATTGCTCATTGACTACTGCCAGTCCTTCGCTTTCGAAGTCGAAGAGTGCTTTCATATCGGGTTCTTGATCGGCGAGCAAGCTATCTGCATTTGCATGCTTTTTAAATCCTGTTCCGCCTGGTATGATATGTCCCATGATGACATTTTCTTTAAACCCTCGGAGGTGGTCTGTCTTCCCTGAACATGCTGCTTCTGTTAGGATACGCGTAGTATCCTGGAACGATGCTGCCGAGATGAAAGAGTCTGTTGCAAGCGATGCTTTTGTTATACCTAGAAGCACTGGTGTTGCCTGTGCTGGCTTACCGCCTTCTTCCATTACCTTTGAATTTTCGTCATAGAACTTATGTTTCTCGACTTCTTCGCCGTATAGCAGCGTTGTATCTCCTGGGTCGGTGATACGCACTTTTTTGAGCATCTGTTTAACGATAATTTCGATATGTTTATCGTTGATATCGACACCCTGAAGACGATACACTTCTTGCACCTGGTTAACGAGGTATTTTTGCAGTTCTCTTATGCCGCAGACTTCTAGTATCTCATGAGGGATGACAAGGCCATCGGTGAGCTGTTGTCCTTTTATCACAGCATCGCCACGTTGTACTATTAAGTGTTTGGTATGTGGTACGAGGTGTTCTTCTTCCATACCGGTCTTTTCATCTTTTACTACAACGATGCGTTTATTTTTCTGTACTCCTCGGAAGTCTACTATACCATCGAGTTTCGCTATCTCAGCGGAGTCTTTTGGCTTACGTGCTTCGAAGAGTTCTGCAACGCGCGGCAGTCCTCCGGTTATATCTTTCGTCTTTATCGCTCCTCGTGGCAATCTTGCCAAGAGTTTTCCTGCTTCGACATATTCTTTTTCTTTCACCGACAGTATAGCTCCTGACGGCAATGCGTATGTTCCGACGAGTTCTTTTCCTTCTTTATCGGAATATATTGCTATTTGCGGGTGCAGTTCTCCGCGGTGTTGTTTTATTGTAAGTTCTGTCTGTCCGGTCTGTTTGTTGAAATCTTTTTGTGTAGAGATCCCTTCGACGAGGTCTTCGTAGCGGACATATCCCGGCTTATCACAGATAATAGGGACGTTGTGCTGTTCGACGTCGGCGATTTTATCTCCTTTCTTTATCATTGCTCCGTCTTCATATAGAACTTTTGTTCCTAGTTCTACGGTGAAATGCTGAAGCGGTTCTATAGATTTTGTTTCGAGGAGTTTTTTATATTCTTCTATAGTACGTCCTTCGTCTCTTAGGACGTTAAGGGCACCGTTTTTATTTAGTATTAGGTTGTGCCCTTCTTTATTCTGAACATATCGTATATCGGTATATATCAGGACACCCTTTTGTTCAGCGATGAGTTCTGGGCTTTTCATCGATGATGCTATACCTCCAAGGTGGAAAGTACGCATAGTCAGCTGTGTTCCTGGTTCTCCGATCGACTGTGCTGCTATTATTCCTATAGCCTCTCCGAAGCTTACGATATCTCCGTTGGCGAGGTTTGTTCCGTAGCATTTAACACAAACGCCTCGGCGTGCTTCGCATGTCAATGGAGAGCGTATTTTCAGGCTGCTGATCCCTGCATCGTCGATAGCTTCTGCCTGTTCACGCGTCAATGTGTCGCCGCTTTTTGCGAGAAGTTTCGTGCTATCTCCTGGCATATATATATCATCGAATACGGTACGGCCGTAGATACGGTCTTGTAGAGGAAGGAGTTCTTCTTGTCCTTGTTTTATCTCTGAGACTTCTATACCATTAAGTGTTCCGCAGTCTTTTTGTGTGACGATAACATCTTGTGATACATCGACGAGACGTCTTGTTAGGTATCCTGAGTCTGCGGTTTTTAGCGCGGTATCGGCGAGACCTTTACGTGCTCCGTGTGATGATATGAAGTATTCTAGCACCGACAGTCCTTCTCTGAAGTTCGACGTTATCGGTGATTCTATAATCTCTCCTGACGGCTTAGCCATTAGTCCTCGCAATGCTCCTAGCTGACGCACCTGCGATCTATTTCCTCGTGCTCCGGAGTCCATCATCAACGTAAGAGGGTTATGAGCGCATTCTTTGACATCGCCAAGGTGTTTGAAAAGGTCTTCGGCGAGCTCATCAGCTACTTCATTCCATATACTTATTGTTTTGGAGTGTCGTTCTCCGTCGGTGATGATACCATCTTCGTATTGTTTTTTTACGACATCTACGCGTTTATGAGCTTCGTCAAGGACTTCTCCTTTCTTTTCTGGGACACAAACGTCGCAGATACCCATCGACAGCGATGCTTTCGTTGCTTCTGCGAATCCCAAAGTTTTGAGATCGTCAAGGAATTTCACTGTTTTTTCCATGCCGAGTTTTTTGTAGCATTCCATGACGAGTTCGCCCATCTTTTTCTTTGGAAGGCTATAGTTTCTAAACCCTAGTTCTTCTGGCACGATGATATTAAAGATAACGCGTCCTGGCGTTGTTTCTATGATACCATTTTTCGTTCTTAATTTTATAAGTTCGTGGGTATGCATGCCATGGCCGTAATCATCACGTCGTGCTGTTGGCGCTTTTTTCTTTTTACCTTTGTTGGCATCGAGGCTTGCAGGGTCATAATACCAGTTATAGCTTCCGCCGGCCTCTAGGGCGAGGAGGACTTCTTCTGTGTTAGAAAAAATCCTAGTTTTCTTCCCGTGATCTTCTGGGATATATAGTGGGTCGCTCATCAAGTGGTACAGTCCTAGTGTCATATCCTGACTAGGAACGGCGCTAGGCTTCCCTGACGATGGCAGGAATATGTTATCTGGTGCCATCATTAGCGTCTTAGCTTCTATCTGTGCTTCTATTGAAAGAGGGATATGTACTGCCATCTGGTCACCATCAAAGTCGGCGTTGAAGGCAGAACATACTAGTGGATGTATACGTATTGCTTTACCTTCGATAAGTACGGGCTCGAAAGCCTGTATACCTAGGCGGTGCAGTGTCGGCGCTCTGTTGAGTAGTACAGGGTGTCCTTGAATAACTTCTTCTAGAACGTCCCACACTTCTTCTGTCTGCCGCTGTATCATTTTCTTTGCAGAGCGTATTGTAAAGACGTGGTGTCGATCTTTGAGTTTTTTCACTATGAACGGCTCGAAGAGTTCTAGCGCCATGAGCTTAGGGAGGCCGCACTGGTTGAATTTAAGTTCTGGTCCTACCATTATAACAGAACGTCCTGAGTAGTCGACGCGCTTACCTAGAAGGTTTTGTCTGAAGCGTCCTTGTTTACCTTTAAGCATTTCTGACAGGGACTTCAGAGGGCGATTTCCTGCTCCCATAACAGGGTGTCCGTGTCTGCCGTTATCGATGAGAGCATCGACAGCTTCTTGTAGCATCCTTTTTTCGTTTCTAACGATGACTTCTGGCGTCTTAAGTCTAAGTATTGCTTTAAGTCTGTTGTTTCTGTTGATAACGCGGCGATATAGATCGTTAAGGTCTGACGTTGCGAAGCGTCCGCCGTCGAGAGGTACTAGAGGTCGAAGGTCTGGTGGTATTACTGGCACGCACGACATAACCATCCATTCTGGCTGGTTTTTCGAGGAGACGAGTCCTTCAACAATTTTAAGGCGTTTTGCTAGCTTCATCCGTGCTTGCACAGATTTTGTTTTGTGGAGTTTTTCTTTGAGTGTGCTTAGGAGGGTTTCCATATCTTCATTACCAAGAAGATCATATATTGCTTCTGCGCCCATTTTAGCGACGAAGGCATCGCGTCCCCATTTTTCTTTAGCCTCGGCATATTCGGCATCGTTAAGCAGCTGTTTTCTGTCTAGTATTGTTTGTCCTGGATCGGTTACTATCCATTCTTCGTAGTATATAACGCGTTCGAGGTCGGCGCCGGACATTCCGAGGACGTTTCCTATTCGTGATGGTGTAGTTTTGAAGAACCAAATATGTACTACAGGAACGGCGAGGTCGATATGTGCCATGCGGTCGCGTCGCACTTTCGAGAGTGTTATCTCTACGCCGCATCTATCACATACGATGCCTTTATGTTTTATTTTCTTATATTTTCCGCATGCGCATTCCCAGTCTTTTGTTGGCCCGAAGATTTTCTCACAAAAAAGGCCGCCTTTTTCTGGTTTGAAGGTTCTGTAGTTTATCGTCTCGGGTTTTTTTATTTCGCCTCGTGACCATTTGTTGCGGATAACGTCATCGGAAGCGACTTTAATCATAAGCCTATCGAAATCACTTTCTGTGTTTTGCTTTTCCTCGAACATATATGACACCTATATAATTATTTATTTGTTAACGCGAAAACATCCCTCCCGAGAGTGTTCTCAGGAGGTATATTTGTATTGTTATTCTTCGGCGGTACAAGCGCGAACATCAAGACATAATCCTTGCATCTCTTTTATCAAGACATTGAAGGATTCTGGCGTTCCGGCGCTTAGCGTGTTATTGCCTTTTACTATCGATTCGTAGATTCTGGTACGTCCTGCGACGTCATCGGACTTAACGGTAAGCATCTCTTGTAGTAGGTGTGCAGCACCATAAGCTTCTAATGCCCAAACTTCCATCTCTCCGAAGCGCTGTCCACCCCTTTGTGCCTTACCACCTAGTGGTTGTTGTGTTACTAGCGAGTATGGTCCTACTGCTCTAGCGTGGATCTTATCGGCAACGAGGTGTCCTAGTTTCAGCATATATATATACCCTACAACGACTTTATTATCGAAGCGTTCTCCGGTACGTCCATCGTATAGAATCAGCTTACCATCGCGTGGCAGTCCTTGTTCTTCCATCATATCCCAGATATTTTCTTCTGGGAAGCCTTCGAAGACGGGGCTCTTGATATATATCCCTGCTCTACGTGCTGCGAAGCCGAGGTGTGTTTCTAAGAGCTGTCCCATATTCATCCGTGAAGGAACGCCTAATGGATTAAGGATTATTTCTACTGTCTGTCCATCGTCGAGGTATGGCATATCAGCTTCTGGGATGATACATGATACGACACCTTTATTACCGTGTCGTCCTGCCATCTTATCGCCGACCTGCAGCTTACGTTTAGTAGCGATATATACTTTAACTTGTCTGATGACCCCTGGGTCTAGTCCTGCATCGCCTTTACGTATTGTTTCGAGTTCGCTTTTATATATTGTTTCGAGTTCTTCGATACCGCGTTCGTATTTACGAAGTATGTCTAGGATCATAACACAAACATCATCTTTAGGGACGAGCAGGTCTTCGACTTTCTCGTTTTCGAGGACTTCGATAAGTTCTTGTGTATACATCCCGCCTTCTTTGATGATAACTTCCGCTGTAGTACGATGTATTATCGTTGCGGCGGCTTTCTCATCGAGAAGCAGAGCACCGAGATTTTCTCTTCTGTCGAGCTGCAGTTCTGCGAGTTTATCGTGATATTCTTGCTGTAGATCTTTAAGTCTATTGCTTTCTTCTACGAGTTCATCGTCTGTCTTCGAGAGTCTATCTCTTCTGCTAAAGACTTTTACATCCATAACGACACCTTCCGTTCCTGGTGGTGCTATTAATGAGGCATCTTTAACATCGGCGGCTTTCTCGCCGAAGATTGCTCTAAGCAGTCGTTCTTCTGGTGAAAGTTCTGTCTCTGATTTAGGCGTTATTTTCCCTACTAGGATATCTCCTGGCCGGACTTCTGCGCCGACGCGTATTATACCATCGTCGCCGAGGTTTGCTAGCGCTTCTTCGGAGACGTTGGGGATATCGCGTGTTATCTCTTCTTTTCCGAGCTTGGTATCGCGTGCTGTGAGTTCGAATTCTTCGATATGCACAGATGTATAGGTGTCTTTACGAAGAAGTTTTTCTGAGATGATAATAGCATCTTCATAGTTGTATCCACACCATGGCATGAAGGCAACGAGGACGTTCTTTCCTAGGGCGATTTCACCTTTGTCGATAGCTGGGCCATCGGCGATGACATCACCGACACGGATTTTATCACCAACGTTACACAGTGGCTGTTGGTTTATACAGGTCCCCGAGTTCGAGCGTATAAATTTCTTAAGATCGTATGTTTTCTTCTTAAGGGGGTTTTTCTTTGGTGCTATTACTATGACGTGTCCGTCGACATATTCTACCGTTCCTGATTCTTCAGCTACGATGACAGCTCCGGAGTCTCGCGCTGTACGCGCTTCTAGTCCAGTACCTACTATTGGCGCTTCAGCTTTTAGTAGTGGCACTGCTTGCCGCTGCATATTAGAGCCCATAAGTGCACGGTTTGCATCATCGTGTTCTAGGAATGGAATAAGCCCTGTCACTATCGATACTAGCTGTTTTGACGAGACGTCCATATGAGTTATTACTGATGTTTCTATCTCTGTCGACTCACCGCGGTGTCGTGCCCAGCAATGTTTCTCTGCGAACATCCTGAATTCGTCTAGTGGTGCTGACGCCTGTGCTATGATACACTTCTCTTCTTGGTCGGCGGTCATATATTCTATTTCGTCGGTGACGACACCATCACGTACTATACAATACGGTGTTTCTATGAACCCGAACTCGTTAATTTTTGCGTATGTCGACAGCGAAACAATAAGTCCGATATTCGGTCCTTCAGGGGTTTCGATTGGACATACTCTTCCGTAGTGGCTTGAATGCACGTCACGAACTTCGAATCCAGCGCGTTCTCTGTTAAGTCCTCCGGGTCCTAGTGACGACAGTCGGCGTTTATGTGTAAGTTCTGCTATTGGATTTGTTTGATCCATAAACTGTGAAAGCTGCGATCTTCCGAAGAAATCTTTTAGCACTCCTGCTAATCCTTTCGCTGATACTATCTTCCCTGGTGTCATTGTATCTGACGAGAAGTCGAAAAGATTCATGCGTTCTTTTATTATCTTTTCCATCCGCGCCAATCCTACACGGCATTGGTTCTGTATAAGTTCTCCTACGGAACGTACGCGTCTATTTCCAAGGTGATCGATATCATCGACGAGGGCCTCTTCGTCGCCTCTTTTTAGCTTCAGGAGGTATTTCAGTGCGTTGATGACGTCTTCTTTTGTAAGAGTCACTACAGCGAGAGTTTCATCGGTGACTTCGGTGCCGAGTTTGCTGTTGATCTTATATCTTCCTACGCGTCCGAGGTTATATCTTTTTGCGTCGAAGAATAGTCTCATCATCGCAGAGCGTGCGTTTGCAAGGGTTGCTGGTTCACCTGGTCGTAGTTTACGGTAGAAATCTTTTAGCGCAGACTCATAAGAATCTGTAGGGTCTTTGCTTAGCATCTTTATTATGGCATTATTCTCATCGGCATCTTCGGCGATACGCACCATTTTAATTCCTGCATCGACCATACGCTTAAGCATTGCCGTTGTAAGTTTCTCTCCGGCTTTGCCATATACCACTTCGTTCTCATCATTAGCGACGTCTTCGGCGAGGATACGACCAACGAGTTTAGAGAAATCTTTCTCTGAGCGTATTTTTATACGTCTAGTGTCGAAGAATTCTTCTATGATATCGGCGTCGGAAGAATATCCTAGCGTTCTTATGAACGTTGTCGCCAGAATCTTACGTCGGCGTTTTTTTCTGTCGATATAGACATATATGTTATCGTTCATATCGAAAGACGCTTCGAGCCAGCTTCCGCGATATGGTATTATACGGAAAGAGTATAGCATCATCCCTTTAAGGTGACGGTGTTGTTCGAAGCATATTCCCGGCGAGCGGTGAAGCTGCGATACGATGACACGCTCTGCACCATTGATAACAAAAGTTCCGTCTTCTGTCATGACAGGGAGCGTTCCCATATACACTTCTTCTTCTTTAATACCCGTCTCGTCTGTTAGTCTGAACTTTACTTTCAGTGTGACGTTATAGCTTATGCCGCGGCGTATGCTTTCGTCTGGGGTGTAACGGGGTACTCCGAGGTCGTAGGAGATAAACTCTAAGATAGTTTTCTCGTCATACGACTTTATTGGGAAGATTTCGCTGAAGATCTCCTGAAGACCGATCTTTTCTCTCTCATGAGGGAGAAGGTTCATCTGAAGGAATTCTTTATACGATTTCACCTGGATTTCTATGAGGTTAGGGAGATCGATAGTCTCTTTTTTCTCAACAAATCCTACACGTTTCGGCGGTCTTTTCAACATATTTTGGGTAGCTCCTAAGATGTTATATCTTAAAGATTTCTTAATCACAAAAAGCGTAGTAAATATGCGTCACAGGACAGGTGTCCTATATAGCATTTTACTACGTTTTCGAAATAGCGTTAAGGAAGCAGAAACACATTATGTCCTGCTTCCTTACCGTAACGATCTTTTTTTTTATACTTATTTTAACTTTTATAAGCCTTTTACTGTAACTTTAGCACCGGTCTCTTCGATCTTTTTAACGATCTCTTCGGACTCTGTCTTTGAGACAGACTCTTTAATGACTTTAGGAGCTGCTTCTACTAGTTCTTTAGCTTCTTTAAGTCCAAGTCCTGTAAGTTCTCTTACGATCTTGATGACGGCGATTTTCTTCGCTGCTGGGACTTCTACCAATGTGACTTCAAATTCTGTGCTTTCTTCAGCGGCTTCTTGAGCGGCGCCACCTTCAGCTGGGGCTGCTACTGCTACTGCTGCTGCTGCTGCTTCGACTCCCCATTCTTCTTCTAGAGCTTTTTTCAGTTCTGCCATTTCCAGTACTGTCAATTTGCTAAGTTCTTTTACAAGTTCTTCTGTTTTACTCACGGTTTTTTCCCTCTCTTAATGTAGATTAAAATGTAACGTTGTTATCTTATGATTCTTTTTTTGCTTTATTCTCTAGGCAGTGCATCACGCTTGTAAGCAGTGAGTTCATTACCGACAGCGTTTGTGCCATTGGTGCCTGTAGTGTACCGATAAGCTGTGCGCGCATCTGGTCTTTGCTTGGTAGCTTCGACAGACGCTCGACATCATCGGCGAGATACAGTTTACCTTCGATGCGTCCGCCAACGACTTCTATGCTATTTTCATTGCCTTTGCTGAAGTCATATATCGTCTTTGCGACTTCTACTGGGTCTTCTTTTGTGAAGACCACGCCGATATGTCCTTCTAGCAGGCTTTTATCGACACCTTCTATTCCTGCGACTTCTAAAGCTTTAAGCAAGACGCGTTTTCTTACGACTTCGAGTTCGCCTTGTGCTTTTTCGAGTTCGCCACGGAAGTCGTTTGCTATGTTTGCCGACATCTTATGATATCGTGTCATTACAAACGACGGCATATCGTCTATTTTATCTGTTATTTCGTCTAGAAGAAGTTGTTTTTCTTTACGCACTGCTCGACTCCTTTATGTGTGTCGCTATGTCAATTGTATTTCTTTTTCTTCGATTTTTATCCCAGGCCCCATTGTCGATGATATGAATAAGGACTGTATATATTTTCCTTTTACGGCAGCGGGTTTAGCGCGCCATATTGCTTTGAGGACAGTTTTTATATTGTCTACGATATTCTCGGCATCGAATGACAATTTCCCTACGGCGAGGTTTATCACGCCATGCTTGTCGAACTTATATTCTATTTTTCCGAGTTTCACTTCTTTTACGGCCTTAGCGACGTCCATTGTGACGGTCCCTGCCTTTGGTGTAGGCATCAGCCCTCTAGGTCCTAGGATTTTTCCTAGTTTCCCTATCTCTCTCATCATATCTGGCGTTGCGATGATGACATCGAAGCCTGTCCATCCGCCTTTTATCTTTTCGATAATCTCTTTATTTCCGACGTGGTCAGCGCCGGCGTCAATGGCCTCTTGAACTTTATCGCCTTGTGCGATGACAACTATTGATATTGTCTTGCCCGTGCCGTGTGGAAGCGTTACCGTTCCACGCACTTGCTGGTCGGCTTTTCTTGTATCGACGCCGAGTTTTATTGACATATCGATAGTCTCGTCGAATTTCAATGTCGGACATTTTTTTATTATGTCGACGGCTTCGGCGAAGGTATAGAGTTTGTCACTTTCGACGTTCTTTTTTATTTCTTTTGATCTTTTACTTATCATTATTTTTTTGTCTCTTGGCTTTCTTTAGTCTCTGTATTTTCTTTGCTCTCTGAGTTTTCGTCTGTCTTTTTGTTTTCTTCTTTATTCGCGTTAGCCTGTTCTTCTCTCATTTTTCTTTCTGCTATCATCTCTGGCGTCACGATTATCTCTGTACTTTCATCGTTTCCTACTATATCCACACCCATAGACCGTGCCGTTCCCATCACTACCTGCATTGCCGATTCTTCACATCGTGAATTCAGGTCTTGCTTTTTCTTTTTCACGATCTCTTTAACTTGGTTGATGGTGAGCTTAGCTACTTTGTCGCGGTTAGGCACTGCTGATCCCGACTCTATTCCTGCTTCTTTTTTTATCAAGCTTGACATCGGCGGTTGTTTTGTTACGAAGGTGAAAGACCTGTCGGCGTACACTGTTATCACTACGGGGAGAAGGTCTCCTGCTTTATCTTGCGTTCTGCTGTTAAATTCTTTACAGAATCCCATGATGTTAACGCCTGCGGCACCAAGAGCGGGTCCTGTAGGAGGTGCTGGATTAGCTTTCCCTGCCTGCAGTTGCAATTTTATTACTTTCGATATTTTTTTCTTTTTAGCCATCGGTTTCCCTTTATCCTGTTATCTTTACAACTATTCTTCAGTGACTTCTTCTACTTGCCACAGTTCGAGGTCATCGACACGTGTATCTCTTCCGAATATCGACACTTTCACGCTGATACGTCCTTTTTCGGGGAAGACTTCTGTTATTTCTCCAACGAAATTTATAAAGACGCCATCGATAATTTTAACTTTACTGCCAATTTCAAACTGATATTTCTGTGTAATGCTTTCTTTTTTATCTTTAAGGTCATCGAGTATCGATACCATCTCATTATCGGTCAGTGGCTGTGGATTCTCTCCGCCGAGGAATCCTATAACTCCGTTTGTATTTTTCACATACGACCACGAATCATCGTTGAGGACCATCTTTATTAAGAGGTATCCTGGCCACAGTCTTTTCTCTACGACCTGTCTTTTTCCATTTTTAACTTCTGAGACATTTTCAGTAGGAAGCAACACTTCGCTGATATCGTCGTTCATACCTTTGACATTACGGTTCTCTTCGAGAGCCTTTTTTGTCTTTTTCTCTAAGCTTGACATCACCTGTAGAACATACCATTTATGCATCATCGTATCTCTGTGTTTTTTTTATCCTACAAAGAACTTAAACATTATTCCTGCGACGGACAGTGCTTGTTGTATTACTACATCTGCACAATATATCACGAGGCCGAAGACAAACGTAGAAGCTACTACTATCTTCGTATATATTTTCAGTTCTTCTTTCGTTGTCCACGAAATCTTTTTGAGTTCTTCTTTGACATCTCCGACGAAGTTAAAATTCTTTGTCTTTGCTGTCTTTTTTATCTTCTGTTTTTTCGTTACCATATTATTACCGTATCGTCATTTTATGGTTAGAACTCACATCGAGTGCGGAGGGACTCGAACCCCCGACCGGCGACTTTGGAGATCGCTGCTCTACCAGCTGAGCTACACACCCTCGCAATGTCTTTTTTTTATAAGCCCGGGTCTCGCTTCAATATTTTTTTTATTGTATCGCATTCTCCGCGCGCTACCACAATATTTTGTGATATAGAAAGAAGTAGCAAAGTTTCCTTTGCTACTTCTTTATTATTTTCTGTGCTGTTATTCGATAATATCGGTAACAGTACCGGCGCCGATAGTATGTCCACCTTCGCGGATAGCAAAGCGCATACCTTTTTCCATAGCTATTGGTGTTATGAGTTCACCGGTAAGCTCGACGTTATCGCCAGGCATAACCATTTCCACACCTTCTGGTAGTGATACGGTACCTGTAACGTCTGTTGTTCTGAAGAAGAACTGTGGGCGGTATCCAGTAAAGAACGGCTTATGACGTCCACCTTCTTCTTTTTTGAGGACGTATACTGTGCCTTTAAATTTCTTATGTGGCGTGCATGTTCCTGGTGCTGCCAAGACCATACCACGTTGCACGTCATTTTTGTCGACGCCTCTTAGGAGGACACCTACATTTTCACCAGCGCGAGCTTCATCGAGTAGTTTGTTGAACATCTCGAGTCCAGTAGCGACAGTTTCGCGAGTGTCTTCGATACCGACGATCTGAATTTTATCGTTGATGCGTATTACGCCACGCTCAACACGGCCTGTTACTACTGTTCCGCGTCCTGATATTGAGAAGACGTCTTCGATAGGCATTAGGTAAGGCTTATCGACTTCACGTTCTGGTGTTGGAATTTTCTCGTCGACGACGCTCATCAATTCCATGATACCTTTTGTAGCTTCGGCATCACCTTCTAGAGCTTTCAGTGCTGAACCTTTTACGATAGGAGTATCCTCATATCCTTTTTCGGCGAGGAGTTCTTCAAGTTCCATTTCAACGAGTTCGATAAGTTCCATATCTTCTTCTGCGAGCATATCGACTTTGTTAAGGAAGACGACGATAGCTGGCACACCAACTTGGCGAGCGAGGAGGACGTGTTCTTTAGTCTGTGGCATAGCACCGTCTGTTGCTGCTACTACGAGGATAGCTCCATCCATCTGTGCGGCACCGGTGATCATGTTTTTAACGTAGTCGGCGTGTCCTGGGCAGTCGACGTGAGCGTAGTGACGATTTTCGGTCTCGTATTCTACGTGTGCCGAGTTTATCGTAATACCGCGAGCTTTTTCTTCTGGGGTGTTATCGATAGATTCGAAAGAACGAAACTTAGCACCTCCGGCTTCTGCAAGTGTTTTTGTTATTGCAGCGGTTAGCGTGGTTTTACCGTGGTCGACGTGACCAATGGTACCAATATTTACGTGTGGTTTATTCCTTTGAAAGGTTTCTTTTGCCATCTTTTTAAAATCCTCTGTTAAACTAAAACTGGTATAATAATTTCTTTATTGTTACTTACTTACAAACTTGCCCAGAGTAGGAATTGAACCTACGACCACTTGCTTACCATGCAAGTGCTCTACCCCTGAGCTATCTGGGCACAAAGTGCAGCTATAAAGCACACTCTCAGGGATGAAGAAACATACATTGTAGAGATCCTGCTAATATAAAGCAACACCTACGACAATATTTTTGTATATTTTATCTTTCTCTGTATGTAATACGTGCTTTTGTCAGGTCATATGGCGACAATTCCACCGTAACGGTATCGCCGACCAATACACGGATATTCCTCATCCGCATTTTCCCACACAGGTGGGCATGGACTTCCATCTTGTTATCTAGTACGACCTTAAAAGTCATATTAGGAAGAAGTTGTGTAACTTTTCCTTGAATTTTTATGGTATCTTCTTTTTTTCCCATAATCTTTTAGTAAATTTTCCTCAAAAAATGTAAGAACTAACACAGTTTCGTCGTATTGGGTGTTAAAAGTCAAGAGCTATCTTTTTAAAATGCTGCGAAGCAGCATTTACATTGAACATTGATCATTGAACATTGATAATGCCGCACAAAGTTTTTTTGTTTCTGGGAAGGAGACATACTGTTCAGCCTCTTCGACTTTTACCCACATGCTTTCGAGGACTTCGTCGTGTTGCAGTATTACAACACCTTCTACTTCTGCGATATAATATGTGACGGCTTTATCGAACGTTATATCATTTTTTGTGAAGGTATAATGTTCTTCAAGGGGCTCGGGTTTTACGAGTTTTACGATATCGAGTCCTGTTTCTTCGTGAAGCTCACGCTTTGCGGTATCAAGGGGTTGTTCATCTTTTTCTGGCCTTCCTTTAGGGAATCCCCAGTGTCCTTCGTAATGACGTGTTATTAGGACGTGCCATCCGTCGTCTTTTTTCTTAAGGGGTATTATTCCGTAGGAGCGTACTTTTTTCATGGCTTGTTCACGGGTTATATGGTGCTAAGATTATGGCGCTGTTATGTCCTCCGAATCCGAAGGAGTTCGACATTGCGGCGGTGATGTCGTGTTGTTCTGCTTTTTGTGGAGCGTTGAAGTCTGCGATTTCGGGTTCTGGGTCTTCGATATTTATCGTGGGGTGTATATTTCCTGTCGTTATAGCTTTTATTGTCGCTATAGCTTCGAAGCCTCCTGCTGCGGCGAGGCCATGTCCTATCATCGACTTCGTGGAATTTATTGTAAGGCTTTTGCGTGCTCCGAAGACGTCTTGCATTGCTTTTATTTCCGCCATATCGCCTGCTTGTGTCGAGGTACCGTGGGTGTTGATATAGTTAACATCTTCGGCGGCAATGCCGGCATCTTCGAGGGTTTTCTTCATACACAGCTTTGCTCCTGAGCCGTCGGGGCATGGGCTTGTCATATGGTATGCATCGCACGAGAAGCTTCCTCCTAGGTATTCCGCGTATATTGTTGCTCCTCGCTGTTGTGCGTGTTCGAGGTTTTCGAGGACGAGGACACCGGCGCCTTCTCCGGCGACGAAGCCATCGCGTCCTTTATCCCATGGACGCGATGCTTTTGTTGGTGCGTCGTTACGTTGTGATAGCGCCTTACACGCCATAAACCCTGCTATTCCCATCGGTGTTATCACTGCTTCGCCGCCACCGCAGAGCATGACGTCTGCATCGCCGTGTCGTATATGGTTTGCTGCTGACGTTATGCAGTAGTTTGCTGTAGCGCATGCTGTCGATATTGAGTAGTTTGGTCCTTTGAAGCCTGTTTCCATAGCGACGAAGGCTCCGCCCATATTTGTGATGATATGTGGCACGAAGAACGGCGACAAGCGGCGGCATCCTTTATTTACGACGGTTTCAACGCCTTTTTCGAACGACTTCATCCCTCCCATTCCTGATCCTATTATTACTCCGCATCGTGTTTTATCAAGGTTTGCATCTGAAAATTTTCCGTCGTCGAAGGCATTTTTTGCGGCGGCGGTGATATATATTATATAGTCGTCGAGGCGGCGCAGTTGTTTTTTATCGATATATTTGCTGGCGTCGAAGTTTTGCACTTCTGCAGCGATCTTTGTGGAGAATTCTTCGCATGGGAACCTATCGATATTTGTCACACCGCTTTCGCCGGCGAGGAGTTTGTTATAGTATGTATCGACGTCATCGCCGAAGCACGACACTATTCCCATCCCTGTAATGACAACGCGTTTTTTATCATTTCTCATAATATTTCCCATCCTTTTTTGCTAGCCAATGCCTTTAACGGCTTGTCGGGGTTTACAGCAACGGGTTGTCCTGCTATTTCTAGTAGTGGCACATCGATTATGCTGTCTGTATATACTGTGATGTTTTCTTTAGCTATATTTTCTTCGCGGGAAACTTTTTTTACGAAGTCGGCTTTGTCATCGCCTTCCCATATGCATTCTACTCCGCAGAGCTTTCCTTGTTGATCGAGGCCATATGTTGTCGCTCTCCATCGTTTTATTTCCAAGCGTTCTGCTATCTTTCCTACTATGAATGCTGGAGAGTTTGAGATAAGGTATACTATATGGTTTTCTTTCTGTGCTGTTCTGAGTCTATCTACAGCGGGCTTATATAGTGTTTTCGGAAGAATTTTATCGAGGAATGGGTCGACATATTTTACTATCGCCGCCAGTGATTTCCCTATGAGCATCCGTTTGAAGACGGCATCATGAAGTTCGCGTAGCGACATACCAAAGGCTTTATGTCTGATATAATACCATACGAGGTATAGCATTGAAAACAGTGATATCTCTTTATTGCGGTATAGGTATGCGCCGAAGCGGTAGCTGGCGTTTACCGAAAGAAGTGTATGGTCTAGGTCAAAGACGCTAAGTTTTTTCATGCCACTATTTTTCTACTTTTTTCTTCACATCTGCGATTTTTTTCTCAACTTTGGTGATGGTATTTTCGATGTCGTCGATACGTTCTTTTTCTTCTTTTATAAGCTCGTTATATGTCAGTGCTTTGTCGAAGTCCATACCCGAAGATGCTTTAATTTTGAAATGTTCTTCGAGTTTTTCTTTCATCGTCCTGAGCTTTCCTTTTTTCTCTGCGAGGGCTTGTGTCAGTGTGTCGAGGGCATCACGGTCGTCGTCGGAAAGGGCTAGCAGTGCTTCATCTTTTTTTCGTATTATTTCGTCGTCGACGGCACGCAGGCGTCGTTCCATCGTGATTTTCTCTGCTTTTGTCAACACCGATTCTTGAACTTTCTTTCTTAGCGTTTCTTTTTCGGAGATTATTGTGTCGACGTCATGTTCTCTAGCGGTGTCGACGAAAGCTTCTACTGCGGCGCGTATTTTTTCTTTTTGTTCATCTTGAATTTTACGTTTTTCTTCAGCTTTAGCGCGGTGTTTATCTTCTTCGGCTCTTTCTTTGTCGGTGATAATTTTCCGTGCTTTGGCAACTTTTTCTTTGAGTTTTTTAACATGGTCGTATGCTAACGTTATGGCGCGCATATCGACGGTGATATCGTTAAGGGTTTTTATTGCGTCGCGTCCTGACATTTCCCCTGTGCCATATTTTTCTTCGAAGGCTGTTATCTTTTCGAGGACGCTTTTATAGTTTTCTTTATACTCTTCGCGTTTATCGTTACGCTCTTTCCTGCGTTCTTTATCGATATCTTTTATGGCATCCCAGCATTTACTCAACTTTTTTCGTGTGCTGGTGAAAGCATTTGTGTTGAGTGTAAGGGTTTTCGCCAAAGACTGTAATGCTTTGATATCGTCGCGCAGCCCATATATCTTTCCTTTGACGCCATCTTCGGAGAAGTTCCTTTCGATAAAAGCATCGACGTCAGCGATAAACTGTGAGCTCAGGGTCTTGACAAGTTCTTTTCTCTGAGGGAAGATGTTGTCCCCTGCTGCAGAGAGTCTTTTGAAAAGCTTATTTTTAGCGCGTATCTTTATCTCTACTTTTATAAGTTCTTTTCTTAGGCTATTGATACGTTCTGAATATGCGTTGTATATCGTAAGTTTTCCCTGTATCGTCTCGTAGACGTCTATATTATTTTTTAGCTGTGGGGCTTTGATATCAATGACGTGGCGTTGTGCTTTTTCGACCTGTGAATCTATATCTTTGATTCCTTTCTCTACAGCGCATAGTGCTATATCTATCTGTTCGGCGGCGAAGGAAGACTGCTCGTCTTCGATATCTTTTAGGCTGCTTGCTTCACGGGAGAGCCTATCGAGTTCTTCCCACTTAGCCGTGCGCACATCGATTTTCATCTCTTCGCCGAAGATTGCTAGCGCCATGCGTCGTCCTTCCCAGAACTCTTTAAAGAACGGTCCTTCGCGGTGTGTTAGTGTTTCTTTCAAAAAATCTATGATACGTTCTATCTTTCCAGAGGCGTCTTTTTCAGCATCGATAGTGGAGGATAGTTTCGTCAAAGAAAGCGGCCCTTCTTTTTTCTTCTTTTCTTTCTTCTCGCGTTTAGGTTTTTCTTCAATGACAACGATTGCTGGTATAGGGATGTCAAGTTTAATGGTTTTATCGGCGGTCTTTTCGATAGCTTCGGGAGGCTTCGGTTCTTCTGTAGGCTGTTGTTCTTCGGAAGCCTGTGGTTCTTCTACGGCATGAAGATTTTCTGCTGATACGTCTTCGGGAAGTGCTATCACCTCTTCGGCTATAGCCTCTTCGGCGGTGATGTCTGCTGCTTTATCGTCAATGACAGGCGTTTGTTGTTCTTCGACAGCGACAGTCGTTTCAGTTTTGTTGAGTTCTGGAGTTTCTATTTTTTCTTCGACGATTTCTTTTTCCATGGTCAAGCACCTTTTTCAGTTATCAATGATCAATGATCAATGATCAATTAGTAAATTAGTAAATTAGTAAATTAAGATAACGATCTTATCTCGTATGGCGTTTTTTGTAAAGGATGAGAAAAACAAAAAAAAGCCGCCGGCAGTTTCCCGCCGATGGCTTGATGTATTTTCATCTGTGTTTTTTTTATTATTACGACTGCTCTACAGGCGCTTTTACTGCCATTCTTTCTAACATTGAAAAATTGTTTCTGATAGCTTCTTGTAAAAGCTTTGTTTTGCTCTCTTTCGACTCTTTGAAATACTGTCCTATTTTTGGATTAGATTGTAACATAGATTTAATAACTCTAAGCATAAATGTCCTGGAAACTCTTGCAGCAAGCGCTCCGCCAGCAAACACTTTTGCTCCTGCCGAAATTCCTATAACGGAAAAAGCAACCAAAGGGATAGCAGAAATCATTGCAGCTACACTAGCCACGAATACAATAGCACTTACTGTGGCTACTAACGCTATCACAGCAAGCTGTTTATTTATTTCTTTCTTTTCAACGTCAGTTATAGGAGTCAACTCTTGTTCCACAACCTCTCGCCCTTGAAGATCTCCTATAACCTCCGTCTCTTGTGCTGACGCCTCTGAAAGCTTCGGCGTTTTTAGTGTTGCTTCCACGGCTTGTGCTTGTATTTTTGCTGGTCCTGTCATAATTAACTCCTTTTTGATTATTGTTGTTTTGTTTTACTTGTTTTATTGCATATATTATATACTATTAATATTAAAAAAGCAACTATTATTAAATAATTCATTGCTGTTATTGCTCTGAAAAACCAAAAAGAGCACAAAAGACGCTAGAAAACGATGGTGTCAAAATATTTTTATTTTAAGGATTGTTTTGCCAGTGGATATATTATTTTTTGTGTAGTGCTGAGGTTGAAGGTATTTTTGAGGAAAATGCGAGGTTTTTTATTTTTCACGAGTTTTTGTTTTAGGAAGTGGTATCTTGTGTTACCGAGCTTTTCCCATATATATCTATTGACGACTCCTGCTTTAAGGTAGTCAGCATATTCTTTTTCTGCGGCACTTTTATAGTCGAAATCTTCGATGTATGCTTTTGCTGCGAGGTTTCCTGAAGTCATTGCTGTTCTCATGCCGAAGCCCCAGAGGAAATCTTGTAATCCTGCTGCTTCTCCTGCGAGGGTGGTGTTACCTGTGGCGAACGGCGCCGACGATGAGAAGTTCCCTATTCCTCCGACGTCGCGTGGTTCTATTATATCGATGTCGGTGATATCGTTGAAGATTTTTTTTGTCGTTTCGAAGCATTTTCCGACTTTTTTGAAGTCGTCGAAGATGACGGTGCACATACACCCATAACCTTTTGTTATTAGGAGGTACGAATATCCTTTAATAGCGGCTTTTTCGTTGGTGAGGGCGTATGCGCAGTCGTCTGCGGATGTTTTGAAGACTATGCCTTTAGCTATAGCAACGGCTTCTTTACTCTGTGGTCCTGACGCTATGATATCGACGGCGTCTGTGGCTATTGTGGTATTGAAGTGTACTTTTACGCCGAGGTCTTGAGCTTGCTGTAGCAGTCCGGTGTCGAGAGTCCCCTTTTCTGGTCCGCGCTTCACTAGATAGAAGATTGGCCTATCGAAGGTTGCTGTAGATTGTTTTATTCCGTCTGTTATTATAAATGAATCGAACGGGTCGCAGTCGAAGTTTATCTTTATGCCCATAGAGTTTAGTTGTTCGATAATATCGATATCTTGCGACCAGTTTTCTAGTCCTTGCATATCGCCGCCGAAGCGTTTTCCTATGGTGTTGTGGCGTTCGTAGACGTCGACGTCACGCCCTGCATGTGCTGCTGTTATCGCTGCGGCGAGTCCTGCTGGTCCAGCGCCAAGGATTTTCAATGATTTTTTCGACATGGTTCAAAATATGCTATTTTAGTGTAATAGTTACTTCTACCACAAAGACCTTGAATAACGGATAGAAGAATTTCGGAGTAGGGATTTTTCACCACAGAGAACACAGAGGGCACAGAGAGAAAAGCGGCTGGGCTAGGGGCTTCACCCCTAGAACCCC
>Ga0209361_1000048_pt1 | contig 146898 bp, 135 predicted proteins | sample SaaInlV_200m_DNA_3_FD_184657 | JGI IMG/M metagenome (GOLD analysis project Ga0209361, IMG submission 184657) | Marine microbial communities from expanding oxygen minimum zones in the Saanich Inlet - SI037_S4LV_200m_DNA (SPAdes) (version 2) | ecosystem: Environmental > Aquatic > Marine >... | reverse complement strand
TCAGATGAGGAAACAAAAAAACATGAAATCGCAGCACCAAGAGGTGTTTGCATAATATGTTGGATGCCCGGAAAGTGTCTCTTATTTTTTAAGCGATCTTGTCCGAATTACTTTGACGACTTACACTTGACTCAGATGTGATGACTCAGGAATCAGGCAATTGGGACAAAGGGGGACTCAATGAATCTTCCACAACTTTCGATGGCTCAAGTGGAGCTGGAGGCGATTACTATCCAGGCTCTGAGCGTCATGGGGAGTTGACTTACAACGGATTTGTCAATGCCGATGAAGACAATCTCTCAACCTTTGGAGTCGATGTGGATGCTGGCTCGTACACCTTTGGTCGTAAAAAGATCAACGAAGGTATTATTCCCGCACCCTCATCTGTCAGGGTTGAGGAATACATCAACTATTTCCACCAGGATTATCCAGCGCATGACAGCGACCCCTTTTCTGTAAGTGTAGATGGAGCACCATCACCCTTCCGCTCAGATAGCTTGCACCTCTTGAGAATTGGGCTCAAGGGTCGTGAAGCGAGTTCTGGGGATATCCCCTGGAACCTTACCTTCCTAATTGATATCTCCGGCTCAATGACACGCCGTCTGGATTTGGTAAAGGAAAGCCTCCATATTTTGGTAGACAATATGCGTCTGGGAGATCAAGTCTCCATCTGCACCTATGCTGGGAGTGTAGGGACGGTGTTGAATCCAACTGGGCTGCAGCAGAATGATGCCGATGCCATAAAATCAATCATTTCAGATCTTGAAGCAGGTGGTTCAACAGCTATGGCATCAGGATTACAAAACGCCTATGATGTGAATAGTACAGGATTTCTGGATGGAGGTGTGAACCGGATTATTGTCTGCTCAGATGGCGATGCCAACGTAGGTGCCACATCTCATGAAGACATCCTGGAACTCATTGAGGAGTATGTGGATCAAGGCATCACACTGTCCACTCTGGGTTTTGGTAGTGGTAACTACAATGACCATCTCATGGAGCAGCTCGCTGATCAGGGGAATGGTAACTACTATTACATCGACAGCATAATTGAGGCCGAACGTCTGTTTACAGAGGAGCTGTCTGCTGTCATGGAAGTCATTGCTAAAGATGTCAAAATCCAGGTTGAATTTAACACAGCTGCTGTCTTGAGATATCGTCTCATCGGTTATGAGAATCGTGACATTGAAGATGATCAATTTGAAAATGATAGCACCGATGCTGGAGAAATTGGCGCCGGACATCGTGTCACAGCACTCTACGAGCTTGAGTTGATTCAGGGTGGGTCAGATAATCTGGGCGTCGTGCATCTCCGCTACAAAATGCCTGATGGGGAAACTGATATCCCGCTTGATGTCAATATTTCAAGAAATGACTTGGCGGATTCATTCTCTCAGGCCAGCAATCGCTTCAGATTTACAGCTGGCGTCGCAGAATATGCAGAGATAGTCAGGGAAAGTCCACATGTCCAGACCACACTTCAAGTAGTTGAATATCTGATTGCTTCATCACTCATTGGCTCAGACGAGCGGGATACCGAACTTTTAGAGTTGATCCGTCGTCTTCAAAGCATCGAATAGGGAATAGCTGAAAATATGATACAGTTGTTAAAAACAATGCTCATTTTGGTCTTCCTGGTGTCATGTGGAATAATGGATACCGATGAAAATTATGAACAAGAAAATGGAGTAAGCATCCACCTCAAATATAATGGATTGGTTTCGGTGAGAGGTGGATATGCCTCCAGCTTTTCCCTTGTGAATGATAGTACTGATGCGGTTCAGTATTTTGCTTATAGCAAGAGTCAGCCCTTCTACAATGCCGAAGCCTTGTCTGATACTGGTTGGACCAATTTAATGTGGGGTTGGTGTGGTACAGGCGCCGAATTGTATGCCCTGGAACCGGATTCAAGTGTGGATTTTTTAGCCACGCTGCCCACATCAAGCTGCACTTGGCGCCTTGTTTTGGATATCACTGACACTGGATATGAGTATACACAAAGAATCCGTAGTGAAAATATCATCTACACTGCTACCCAGGATTGAACTGATTGAACGAAAGGAATACTACCATGAATCACATTCATAAACATCAACCTAGAAATAATTTTAGTGTCAGCAAAATTACCATACTTCTCCTTGCACTGCTATGCGTGAGCACAGCCTCAGCTCAATTGATTTCTCTGAAAACCATTCCCGTGGCCACCGGTGATCAGTTTCTCATTTTCCCCAGTCAGAATATGAGCATGGGAGGAGTCCATATCAGCCTGGCTGATTCACTCCTCGATCATTGGGTCAATCCCGCAAAGGGAGGGTCTATCGGAGGGATACAAGTTTCCAGCGCTCCTGTTTATTATAGCATCGGCAATGGTTATGGTAACGCTCGCTCCATGCCCTTGGCTGTCGTCTGGAATAAAGGAATCTGGTTTGGAGGAGCATCCTTTACCCTCCAGGCTATGAACACCGCTGACAATCAAACCTGGTGGAATCCAGAAATCCGTACTTTGAGTGAGAATATTGCTGAGAACAAATATCTCGCTGGATTCCTTGGACGGGAATTGGGTAGCACAAGTATTGGTGTGAGTGCCTATTGGGCATCGCTATCAGCCCTGGATGGGGTGGACTTGCTATATTCCAATAGTGAAAGTATAGATCAGGATGGAAGCTTAACCGATGTTCGAGTCGGCCTGAGCCGGACCTTAAGTTCAGGAGGTGAAATCGAGATGCTTTATCTCCGGAATGAGTTAGATATGAAACATGAAGTCATGTATATGGACTGGGGCATCGCTCCTCCTTACGAGCGCATGGAAACAAATCTGGATCACACGGTTACTCAAGGTTTACATCTTGCCCACAAAAGTCCCGTTGATGAATATGGCTGGGCTTATGGTTCGATGCTTACTGTGAATCAGAAAACACATCCCAAAATTCCAAATTATGAGATCATGAATATTCCCCGGGATCCTGGTACCACACTGGGCTTTAATCTGGGAGGTGGGATTTCCAAAATTGACGGGAATAGTACTTTTGGTATTGATGTTATCTATGAGCCCATCAAAAGCCATACATGGGCTGAGGCTGACACGCACATGATCAGTAGTGAAGAGGAGTTGATTCGTCCTGGAGACAAAACAGTGGAAAATTATTTTGATTTCTCAAACTGGGTCTTGCGGACAGGCTTGGGCTGGAAAAATGCTAACAGGACTTTTCAACTGGGTATGCAAATGCGTTCCATCCACTACTGGCTGGACCAGACCGATTTTATTGCTGTGACAGAGCGAGAGCAGGAGGAGTATTGGGTCGAATGGACTACCACCTGGGGGGTCGCCATGGATTTTGATGACTTTACTATTCGCTATTCTGGAAAAACCACCATGGGAACGGGTCGTCCCGGTGTAGACACCCAGTGGCTCTGGCGTGGGGGCATGCTGGAAGATATGAGTATCGGGGGTGATTTTATTGTAGCTCCCAGCGATGATCTCACACTCCAGGAAGCCCGGGTCATGACCCATCAAATATCTATATCGCTGCCAATCAGGAGGTAAAACAATTCCAGGCTGGGATTCAAATCTCAGCCTGGAGATTGAACAATTTGAAGATATTTCACCTGGCGAGGAATTAAAACCTTTCCCAGCAAGAATTTATCCTTTTGCCACAGTCAATGCCTGCTCCAGATCCTCAATAATATCGTCGATATGTTCAATACCCACACAGAGTCGGATCATATCGGGCGTAACCCCGGAAGCTTCCAGTTCTGCACCAGCCAATTGACGGTGGGTTGTGGAAGCAGGGTGGGCTGCCAGGGATTTGGCATCTCCAATATTCACCAAGCGTTTGAAGATCTTGAGGGCATCGTAGAATTTTTCACCCGCTTCCATACCTCCTTTAATTCCAAAAGCCATTAATCCAGAGGCTTTGCCCTTGCTGTACTTTTGGGCTAGTGGATAGGATGGGGAGCTGGGGAGTCCGGCGTACTTCACCCAGGTAACGCGAGGGTGCTTTTCAAGATATTCTGCTACAGCCTGGGCGTTTTCACAATGCCGCTCCATACGTAGCGCGAGCGTCTCGATACCCTGTAAGATAAGGAATGCATTAAATGGGCTTAAGGCTGATCCAGTATTTCGGAGAGGGACTGTTCGGACCCTGGCGATATAGGCTAATTCACCCATGGCTTCTGTATACACCATGTTGTGATAGGCTGGTTCAGGTTGATTCAGCATGGGGAAACGTTCAGCATTTTCAGCCCAGGGAAATTTTCCGGAATCCACCACAATACCTCCCAGTGAATTGCCATGCCCGCCCATATATTTTGTCAGGGAATGGACCACAATATCTGCGCCAAATTCAATGGGGCGAATTAGCATGGGGGTGGCCACGGTATTGTCAACAATGAGCGGTACGCCATGTGAATGCGCCATATCGGCAATGGCTTGAAGATCCATAAAGGCACCGACAGGATTGGCTATACTTTCACAAAACACAGCAGAGGTTTTATCATCAATGAGTGCCTCAAGGCTTTCCGGGCTTTCGTCTTTGGCAAAACGAGCCTCGATCCCCAATCGGGCAAACATATGACTAAAAAGAGTGAAGGTTCCACCATAGATTTGTGGTGTAGAAACGATGTTATTGCCCTGCTCAGCAATAGCCAGAATGGCATAATTCACTGCAGCACTTCCAGCGCTCACCGCCAACGCAGCCACGCCACCCTCCATCTCAGCTACTCTAGTTTCCAGCACAGCATTGGTGGGGTTCATTATGCGTGAATAAATGTTGCCAGTGACTTCCAGATTGAAAAGGTCTGCACCATGTTGAGCACTGTCGAATTCGTAGGCCACCGTCTGATAGATCGGAACGGCTACAGATTTGGTGGTTTCCTCTGAATCGTACCCACTATGTATGGCTTTGGTTTCTAGTTTGATGGGAACACTCCGTTTCTATTTACCTCGCAAGGCTCACTTAATTTGTAAAGGGTCTTCAGGGTTGATTCCCGTTTTAAAGGGAAGCCGCCGATCATTGTTTGTCAATTGATATACCAGGCTCAGCCAGTTGTCGAAGATGGATTCTCCAGTTTTACGCCAGGTATTATCCAGAAGGGGTTCAATCTCTACCTCAGGCAAGGCTGGTAACGAATTACCACTTTCCCTGGCCATGATCACAGCATCTCTATAGAGCTGAATTATATCGTCGATGTCTGGATTAAAATAATTCTCCGGACTTGCTGGATAGGTTTCCCTGGCATTCTCGAAATAGCGATTTACCTCGCGTTTGTACTCTTTCAGCAGGCTGATTTTATCATACTCTGGATGTCCCTGGAGATAGATCATTCTGAACAAATCTGAACTGACTGCCATATGAACACCACTTTCAGCACTCTCCACCAGAATCTTGAAACCAGCTGCTTGAAGTTGCTGAGCGCTGATGTCATTATTTCTAGAATGAGGGACATCAAAGGGGCTATTGACATTTTTCAGGAGGGGATGTTTCAAAGGGGTAATTTCATGACTGTAAACACCCCAGCGCTTCTTCTGCAATGGTTGTCGCTCGATATTATGCATGTGTTTCACGATGGCGTGAACGGCCAGACATGAACACATCAGCGAGGTTACATTTTCTGTCGCCCAGTCAATAACCTCTCCCAGGGGTTCCCAGAAAGGCTCCAACTCCAGAGATGAGTTAGCTGGATTGGTGCCGGTAATGATGAGGGCATCCAGACCAGAGGCTTTTACTGTATCTAAGCTTGTGTAATAGGTATCGATATACGCCTGGATCTGTTCATCACGATTGACCCCAGTGATGCTAAACGGATGGATATAGTAGTGGATATTCTGGTTTGAACTTCCCACCAGGTATAGAAACTGCCGCTCTGTAGCTTTAAAAGCCGAATTGGGCATGAGATTCAAAAAACCAATGTGTAATTCAGGTAAATTTTGACTAGAAGCCTGGTCTACTTCCAGAATCTCTTTACCCTGCTGTTTAAGCAGTTCAAATGTAGGGAGAGCTGTGTGGGCAACCAGGGGCATTTTTTAGGGGTAGTCCTTGTCATCGCTTTGGTTGTTTCAAGTTTGCATGCAGAATAATATTAGGTTTCAAATCTGTTTATCGCAAAGGAATAAAATATACTTACATTTCTTAGTCACAATCAGCGAAGCTGCATACCGCTGAACGATTGATTGAACCTCTGAACAATGTAGCCTGGCTGCTGAGGTACTTTGATTTAGTTTTGTTCAATTGAATAATTTCAAGCCAGGGGAATGATCATGAAACAAATCAAATTTTTTACTGTCTCCATTATCGCAATTCTAACACTATCCAGTTGCGGCCATACCATTCCAGCTCGTGAGTCTATTCTTGATAATATCACCACCCTTGAGGATAGCCTCTATCTTGAATTGCCACAAAGCCCCAGGCTCTGCGATGCCATGGACATTGAAAAGCGATTCGTAGATATTGGTGACTCCAAACTTTACTGCGAAATTGAAGGGTCAGGAACGCCTCTGGTTCTCATAAACGGTGGTCCTGGTGACTCACATCATATTTTTCATCCCTGGTTATCGGAATTAAGCAAAGGATTTCAGGTGATATACTATGACCAGAGAGGCTGTGGTCTATCTGATTATACGCCGGGTCCTGGATATTCTTTTGAGCAAGCGGTGGAGGATTTAGAAAAGCTTCGCATCTCATTAAAAATAGATAAATGGATTGTAGCTGGACACTCCTTTGGTGGGGGCTTGGCTCAATATTATACAATTAAATATCCCCAACATGTTCTTGGCCAGGTTCTAATTGGCTCGGTTCCCATGATGGACATTGAAGAGTTCCGAGCTGGCAGGGCTCAGGAGTATTATTCTGAAGAAGAGAGTGAGAAGATTGCTGAGTTGCGCGCGATGGCGATTGCACGAAAGATCAGTATGGCCCAATACCTTTTCAATAAGGATATAAACGGTGGCTGGAAAAGGGGAAGCTTTTATAAACCAACACGGGAAAGAATGGCTCAGAATGGGTTATACGATTTTGTTGCTGATCCCTTGTATACCTCGGATTGGGCCGTGTACAGTTTTAAAGATGCCTTTCTGGAATGCCCGGTACCAACACTAATCCTTGAAGGGAAATATGATTTGATCTGGAAAGCAGACAAGCCTGCCCTAATGGCTAAGTACCACCCCAATGCCAGTGTTCAGGTCTTAGAGAACTCTGGGCATAATATGTTTGCTGACGAACCTGGACATTTTACGGAAGCAATTAAGCTGTGGGCTGAATCCATCGAACAAGTTTCCAAACCGGAATTAAAAAAGTGGTCTCAATCAGCAGATAAGATTATTGGCGAAAGAATAGATCTAATTGAAAGTAGTAAGGATTTTATTAGACTGATCAAGGAATCAGGGATTGAGCCGGCCAAAAATCAATATCTTGAAATCAAAGCGGCTCAGCCAGAAGCAAAGATTTTTTTCGAAGCCCCCATGAACGCGTTAGGCTATGAATATCTTTTTGCAGCAAGGCTTGATGAGTCTGTAGAAATCTTCGAATTGAATGTCATGGAATATCCAGAATCATGGAATGCTTATGATAGTCTGGGAGAAGCATATCTGAAGATCAATGAAATTGACAAAGCCAAAGCAAATTATCTAAAATCGATTGAACTCAATCCTGAAAACGAAAACGGCATAAAAATATTAAAAGATCTATAAGATGCATTGGATTAGACAGCTCACCATCGTGTGTCAGATAAGCACACTCTGGATTTGGGAGTCATTCTAAGCATTCTTCCCTTCCAATTGTATTGTTTTCGGACTACCTAGCAGGATGTGGTGGGATGAAGATTTTAGCCTGGATGACGATAACTCCAAAACCTACTCCTTTAAGGAGATGGTTCAGGGCGTATATCCATTTGTAAAACCCTATAACCGGACCTTCTTCTTTGCACTGGTGTGGGCGTTTATTGGTGTTATCCTGGTCTTGTTCCAACCGATTATTCTGAAACATATCATTGACTCTGATATTCCAAGTGGAGACTTTAATGCACTGGCCTGGTCGGCTGGGCTGTATCTCCTGACCATGATATTGTCAGCCATCTTTGGTTTTTATAGCAACTGGATGGCGCAAAAAGCAGGTATTTTCGCAGTTAATGATCTCAAGGTCGCTCTCTTTTCCCACGCTTTAAAGCTGGGTTTGCCTTTTGCTGAATCTACCTCGACCGGGCAATTGGTAAGTCGGATAGAATCGGATCCCCAGCGAATAATTGCAGTGACCTCCACCATGGCTCAGCGTCTGCTTATGTCTCTTGGAATGATCATCGGTGCCTTCATTATTCTAGCCACCGTCGATATGCGCTTTATGCTCATTACGTTGGCTATATTTCCCCTGGTCATCTTTATCGCCTGGTTCTCCTTTAGATATTTCAGACCTTATTTTCGCAAGGACAGAGCCAATTTTTCAAAAATGATAGGTGTCCTCAGCGAGTTTGTACGCTCGGCCAGTATTCTACAGGTCTTTGATCGAACCGATTGGGCCATCGGCCGGGTCCGCAAATCTACAGAAGACTTCAACCGCTTCAGCATCAAGATGAATTTCATCAATTATGGTATTTTCCAGGGATTGGGCTTTATGGAAGTGGGTGCCACTGTAATTGTGCTTATGCTCGGAGTGAGGTGGGTCAATGATGGGAGTCTGACCATAGGTGCCCTGGTACTCTTTGCCCAATATATTGCCCAGATTTACTGGCCCATTTTTATGTTTACTGAACAGATCTCGCAACTCCAATCTGCAGGAGGTGCTGCTGACCGGATTTTTTCCACACTGGAAGACACACCCTATATCGAAACCAAACCAGACCCTGATGATTTACCTCAGCAAATCGAAAGCATCGTTTTTGAGAAGGTTAGTTTTGGATATTCTGATGACAATATGATCATCAAAGATATGAGTTTTGAGATCGGTGGTGGAGATCAAGTCGCTTTTGTTGGTCCTACCGGTGGTGGCAAATCAACTATCATCAATTTGATCTGCCGTTTCAGAGATCCACAATCCGGTCGCATTCTGCTCAATGGAATTGATATCAGGGAATTCGATGTGGCGGCATATCGACGCCGGTTTGGTCTGGTACTCCAGGATCTGTTTCTTTTTCCAGCACCAATAGATGAAAACTTAAGGGCTTTTCGACCTGAGGTGACCCAGCAGGATCTTGAAGGAGCTACCAACCTAACAGATATTCACGACAGTATTGTGGCTCGATCCGAGGGTTATGCAACCGTGCTAAAGGAGAGTGGAGAAGGCTTTTCATATGGCCAGAGGCAACTGATTGCCTTTGCTCGAGCGTTGGCTGTCAAGCCTGAGGTATTGGTGTTGGATGAAGCGACATCATCAGTTGATCCAGGAACAGAACTGAGAATCCAGGCCACCATGAAAAAGCTTACTGAGGGGCGGACTTCTTTTATAGTGGCTCACCGCCTCAGTACAATTCGTCGGGCGACATCCATTCTTTTTGTAAGAGATGGTGAGATCACAGAATCTGGAAGCCATGCTGAGTTGATCCGATTGCGGGGCGCATATTTTGACCTACTGTCTCATGTGGATCCTGAGAAGGAGATGCTCTAATGGCTCTTTTAGGCGCCACGAAACACGTCCTGGGTTGGTTTGCACCCTACTGGCGCCAACGCTGGAAGGGTATTAGCTGGGTCATGTTGATTACCGTGGTAAGTATTGCCCTCAGTACGACATATCCCATCATATTCAAATATGTCATCGATTCACTGTCGGCAGGCAGTTCAACGACTGAAGTGCAGTTCTATGTTTGGCTTATTCTTGTGGTTGGGCTGGCTCGAACCCTCACGCGTTGGATTTTACCATCTTCACGCTATATCATGAATCTGATCCTGGGAATGGATATCAAGCTATTCCATTTCGAAAACCTGCTGCGGAAAGACCCCGCTTTTTTCAACGAGTTCAGATCGGGGGATCTCATCACCCGTTTCTCAGATGATATTGATGGGGATGTGAAATTAGCCTGGTTCGGAAATTCCGGCATTATGCGTCCCATTGAAGCAGGCTTCACCCTATTGTTCTCCATCGCCGTCATGATGACGCTCCATTGGAAATTAACCTTGCTGGCGGTGTCTCCACTGCCTCTCATTGTCTGGGCGATGAGCAAAACGGAACATCTGCAGCACGAGGCTTATAAAAAGCGCCAACAGACAATCTCGCAAACCAACAACATTCTTGAAAGCGCTTTCTCTGGAATAAGAATTGTCATCGGATTTGTCATGGAGCAAGCTCAAGAACGTCTTTTTAAAAGTAATATGGAAGTGCGCAAGAATGCTGAGGAGCGAGTCGTGTATATACGCTCCTTTCTGGAAAGCCTGGGAAGTCTTATCAATCAGGTTGGCCTGGTAGTGATCCTGTTTCTGGGTGGCTATTATGTGATTCACGCTGAAATCACCCTGGGTACTTTTTATGCCTTTATTGCCTATATGACAGGCATCACAGAACCAATTTGGACTATTTCCTGGTTTTTTGTTTCGCTAAAAATGGCCGAATCCTCGGTGGATCGTCTGGAAGAGATTGAAAAATTTGAGAACAAACCCGTGCATGCTACGGTGGTTGAGCCACCCATCCATATCCTCCAGGTGAAGGATTTACGCTATCGTTTTCCCGATGAGGCTGCTGACGTCATCAAATCAATTAACTTTAGAGCCAGGCCTGGTGAAAAAATTGGAGTCGTGGGAGAAGTTGGTTCAGGAAAAACAGTATTGCTGAAATTAATCTCTGGTTGGCTCGTTCCCCATGCTGGATCGGTGGAGCTCAACGATGTTCGTCTCAGTGAACTTAGTGATGCTTCCAGGGCTCAAAGCATTGGATATGTTCCTCAGGATATTGAGCTTTTCAGTGGCACGGTCACCGACAACATCAGCATGGGGCGTGATGCGTCCAAAAGTCTGATCACCATTGCACAGGCAGCTGTGATTGGAGGCGAGTTAGATCTGGACAAGATGTTGGAGCAGGGTGGGGTAGGGCTCAGTGGAGGACAACGGGCTCGAGTGGCTCTGGCGCGTGCCTTTTACGGTGATACACCCATCTACATCTTTGATGATGTGACTTCAGCCCTGGATCTGAATACAGAGAAGATTCTGTGGCGGAACATCAATACGGATTATTCAGAAGCTCTATTTTTAGTGGCCACACATCGCGAAGCTACCGCCGCAGAAATGGATCGGGTCATCTGGATCAAAGAGGGTCAGATTTATGAGGAGGGTCAGCATGCTGATTTGCTGCGTCTGCACCCCGAGTATCGCTCTCTGTTTGCCCGCGATTAGACATTTTTCAAGAACATAAAAACTTTCAAAAGCCTTGTGATGAGCTAGGACGCTGAGGTTCTCGAAGCGCCCATGTTCGTGGATAGGTTCCCTTCGTTTTCGAGAGCACTTCGATAAACTCAGTATAACACCTCAATCTCCGGGATGGATCTGGACACGAAGCTTGTGTCATCCCGAGCGGAGTCGAGGGACGAAGTGTCCTTAATGCTCAGGTAATTACCCTTCGTTTTCGAGAGCCTCAGCCGCCAGGGGCGATCTTTAGGAGCAGACTGTCTCCAACAAAATGGCACAAACTTCATAGGGGTCCATATTGGCTGATGGGCGACGATCTTCCAGGTAACCCTTCCCATCTTTCACAGTTTGAAGAGGGATGCGAACGGATGCTCCACGATCACTCACGCCATAGCGGAATTCATGAATGGAGCAGGTCTCATGCAACCCGGTGAGACGTTCTTCATTGTGGGCACCATAGACAGCGATGTGCTCTTCATGTTTTTCGCCAAGCTTTTTACAGGCAGTCTCAACAACGTCAAATCCACCCGCATTTCGCATGGCTTTGGTGCTAAAGTTGGTGTGTGCTCCGGCACCGTTCCAGTCACCCTTCACAGGTTTGGGGTGAATACTGGCATTGACGCCATATTCTTCTGCAATACGATAGAGTAACCAGCGAGCCATCCACAGTTGATCGCCACTCTCCAGAGGTCCCAATGGTCCAATCTGAAACTCCCACTGACCTGGCATAACTTCAGCGTTGACACCAGAGATGCCAATGCCAGCCCGTAAACAGGCCTCCATGTGATCTTCTACAATATCTCGACCAAAGACCTCATCGGCGCCGACACCACAGTAAAAAGGACCCTGCGGCGCTGGATATCCACCATCAGGCCAACCCAGAGGGGCGCGACCCTGGAAAAAGGTGTATTCCTGTTCAATTCCAAACCATGCTTCTTCAGATTCAAATTTTTTGGAAACCTCAACGAGATGATCCCGTTTATTTGATTCATGGGATTTACCATCAGGATAACAGACAGCATTCATAACCAGAATATTGTCGCCACCACGAATGGGGTCTGGATAAAAAGATACAGGATGTAGCGAACGGTCGCTGTCATGTCCCTCAGCCTGGCTGGTGCTGGAGCCATCAAAACCCCATTCAGGTATCTGGTCCAAGGAGGTGACGGGACCATCAATAATTTTTGTTTTTGAACGAAGTTTGGATGTGGGGCGGTGCCCATCAATCCAGATATATTCAGCTTTAATCTTTGACATGGGAGAGACTCCTCAAGAGAATGGCTAATTGATAGGCAGATTTAACTAACATGGCATACAATTAACAGGCGATATGATCAAATGTCAATAATAAATTAAGTTATCTCGGAAATTTATTTAAACATATAAGGCGATTGCCTTAAAAACATCTGAATAATTAAGAGGTTTATTGGTTTTCAGGTGCCAGGGTTTGCAAATCAATGGCCGTACTCTCTTTATAGGTGGATAACACCAGGTTGGATTGGGTACGATTCACACCAGGCCAATTCTGAATCTCATACAGCAAATCTTCCAGGGCTTGTGAGTTTCTGGCTCTCACCTTAAGAATATGAGACCCAGCACCTATGATGGAGTGGCATTCCAGGACGGATTTAGACTCAGCGGCTTTTTCAACAAACTTGTCGTAGTGATCGGAATGTTCGCTGACTATAAAAACAAAAGCGGTGAGATCCAAACCGGCCTTTTTATGATCAAGTATGGTGGAGTAGCCTTTAATGAGACCCCTCTCGTGGAGCTTTTTCATCCGCTCACCTATAGCAGGAATTGAGAGCTGTACAATTTTAGCTATCTCGCTGGCTGTGGCACGTCCGTTTTCCTGAAGTAATTCCAAAATCTGAATATCGCGATCGTCAATCATAGTATTCCCCTAAAATATTTTAAGTACCGGGCAATATATCCTAAAATATTATTGAATTAAGGGAATAAAAACAACATACAGCTAAGAATTTTCAGGATGCGCTTATGAGCGAAGTGTCAGTGATATGACACTTGTTTTTATTCCCCCTTCTAAATTGGAATTGCTTGGGAATTGACATGAGTCGATTTGAATTATCAATGGAGATAGAATGAAAAATAAAAATCGGACCAGGACGCTTACCATTGCCCTGGTACTCAACATAAACTTGTTTGCTTCAATGGCTCTGGGTCAATACTCTGTGGGCCAAACCATCAGCCAGACAACCAGAGATAAGGTTGTGAGTATCTGTGCCAATGGCTCTGGAAACTCGACCCTGGGGACTTTATTAGAACCAGAACAAGGCCTGGCGACACGGGTTGTCTGGTTGAATTTTTTTGAGTCATGGTGAGGTAGCTGTCGTGTGGAGGTTCCACACCTGGAAAATTTTCACCAATCACGAGCCGAAGATGGATTATTGATCGTGTCTCTGGGAAACGATTTTAATTCCCTGAGTTGTCAAGCCTGGGCAAACCTTGGCGCCACCTATCCCATAGCTGATGATCGTGGATCAGGTATCTGGAGTGATTTCGGTACTGGAGCCATCCCCAGAAACACTATTATTGATACCGATGGCGTAGTTCGCTATAACTCAATTGGATACAACGAAACTGCGATTACCGCTGTTCTGAATGAGTTGTTGTTGGTCACTGGGACGGTTGGAGAGACTGAGTCCCCGATAAAGTATGAGTTGATATCAGTGTTCCCGAATCCCTTTAATGGGCAAGCCCAGATTCAATTTGAGCTACCTGTTGAGGGTTATGCAGCGCTTTCAATATTTGATGGGAAAGGCCGTGTAGTGCGGCAATTGCTGGCCTCTGATTTTTCGGCAGGTTCACATCAAGTGGTTTGGAATACCAGAGATGATGCTGGGGCAGAACTTCCCAGTGGTGTTTACATTGCCATGCTAGATCACAGTCAGGGCCAGGACACGAGAAAGATCCTGCTCTTGAAGTAATCTCAGAACAATTTTCGCTTAATTGTGGAGAGAGAGCCTTTAGACCAAGAAGCCCCTGAAATCAGGGGCTTCTTTTGAGGCAGATGTACAACGAAAGACAACTATTTAACGTCAAATGGTTCCAGGTTCTCCTTCTCAATATCTCTAAAATATCGATAAGTACCGTGTTTCAGTTCGTAGGTAGCATCCTCATCACAGACAACCATGGATTTTGGATGCAACTGTAGCGCTGAAGATGTCCACATGTGATTAACACCTTCTTCAATCATCTTATAAAGAGCCCTGGATTTTGAGTGACCATTAACAATCAATACTACCTCCATAGAGTCTGTCACGGTTCCTACCCCAACCGTTAGAGCAAGCTTGGGAACGGACTCAATATCATTCCCAAAAAATCGGGAATTCGCAATTCGGGTATCGTAGGTCAAGGTTTTAACGCGCGTCCTGGAATAGAGTGAAGAACCGGGTTCATTGAAAGCGATATGCCCGTCAGGACCAATGCCACCCAGGAAGAGACGAATACCCCCGACCGACTTAATCTTGGCCTCGAAGGCATCACATTCAGCCACCAGATCCTTGGCATTCCCATCCAGAATATTGATATTCTCTTCAGGAATACCGATGTGATTGAAAAGATTCTGTCGCATAAATGAATGATAACTTTCAGGGTGTCCCTCACGAATGCTGACGTACTCATCCATATTAAAGGTGATTACATTTTCAAAGGAAACCAGGCCTTCTTTGACCAGCGTGACAATCTCCTTGTAGGTACCCACTGGGGATGATCCTGTAGGAAGACCCAGGACATATGGCTTGTCCTTTGTGGGACCAAATTCGTTGATACTCCTGGCGATATAATGCGCGGTCCATTTGCTCAGTCGATCATAATTGGTTTGAATAATCAGTCTCATTTTTGCTCCAGTTTATAAGTTGTTTAAGATGGTGAGGCTTTGGTCATAATTACTCTCGACCTTCTGTCTCATTTCATCTAGCTGTTTTTTAAACGAGTTGGATTCGAAATCTCCTCGAACCTTATCAAAGTCATCATCCCGATGACCATCAATTCCAAAACCAGTTCTCACATTACCCTCAAATTCCTTTGAGGCATCCATTTCAACCATGTTGAGTAACTTGTTGGAGGATATCTTCCATTTTTCCAGGACGGTTTTGAGGTTTTCAGATGTGAGGGTTTCAAAACCACAGACCTGCGGTATGGCCTGAATTACCCAGGACCATTCATCAACAGCATAACTTCCATGAATTTTTTGCAGTTCACCCTGCAATGAGTGCACGTCAGCCACCTTACCAGCCTTAATGTTTTCCAGCAGGTTGTTGAGGCGGGGCTGTGAACAGAGTAAACCTGAAACATCCACCCAGGTACTATCGCCATCTTTAGCGCCTTCAAGTGGAGTGGTCAAGGCCTGCAAGTCTGATTTTGGGTTATCCTGCAGCCGAGCAACCAGGGCGTCTCCGAGATATTTCTCAAGCGCCATGCGGTAATAACGACTACAAGTTTTCAGGAGCAGGCGTTTAATCAAAATTCCCTGATGGCTCACATATTCCTGCCCTTTCTCCGCTGCGGCATACAAATCAAGCAGAATGGATTGACCCCGCATCATTTTTTGTCCAGTATAAGGGGATAAAACTTCAAAATTGAGTTGATCCAGTTTGTCTGCATTTTTGCGACCATCACGGGTTGGCCATTTGAGACCATCACGCATGGTACCCACGGTGAAAAAGTTCATACCGGGGACCAGAGTGGATTGACCCCCATCCTCGTTGACATAAGAGAAGGGAAAGTCGGAACTGTCAAAATTGGCGTAGTGTTTACCCATAATGGCTGAGAAAGCTCCAATGCGGGATGGCCAGAGCAGATAGGAAGATGAACCGGTCTTGCCACCACGCTCAATGATGCCCTGATGGAGAGGCCCTAGTTTGTACATATGGTTGGATTGGTTGGTACCGCTACCAGCATTAAATAGGGAGAACATACCTGCAATCAGGAGTGTTGAGCGATGATGTGTCACCGTGTAGGGGCCTCCAAAAATGGAGCAGACCTCACTGTGAAACCCCTCCGAATTGCAAAACATCACGGAGTTCTCAGCGGAGAATTGCTTGCCGATTTTTGAGGCTTCGCCAATCAGTGTCGAAGCCAGTAAAGCACCATCTGAAACATAGGCGCCCTTCTGAATAATGAAATCTTTGGCAATCACACCGTCTCCAACAAAGGTAGGTGCTTCCAGAGATGAAGCGATGGTGCCTTCTTTCAGGTTTTGAATGCCCCGCAGAATAGCACCTTGTCCGATATTGACGTTGACGATATTCTGGCAGTGAAATAGTTTTGCACCTTCGCCAATGGTAGCCCGATTGGAGCGAACGCTGCTGGCATAATCATCAGCGATTTGATCCAGTGCCTTAATCAGATCAGTATCATGTCGATACATGGTAGACAAATAAGCAGTCTGGGCGCTGGTCATAGCTGTGATCTTGAGTTCGCGGCCGCCACCTTCATTGAGGACTTCAATGGGGTGACCATTTCCAAAGCTGGTTTCCCCCTGGCAAACTATGGACCCCACGTTTTCCATGAGCACGTTATTTTCAATCACCAGATTGGAGAGCCAGCCATTGATATTTGAAATGTGGCAATTATCCCCGATGACAACATTATGGAGATTGGCATCAAATATTCCAGCATAGCGCCGAATTTCGTCTTTGGGCACAAAATCACCATCCAAGTTTCCAATACGTACTTCACCTCGAAAAATGGTTCCGGCAATACGTGTGGGGTCAAATCCCTTGGTCACTTTTACCTTGGACCAGCTTCTTGACCAACAGCCATTCCCTTCCAAAACTTTAATGGCTTCAGGGCTCAGGGCTAAATATTGTGGAGTAATCATATGTGCTTTCCTATTTAGTGATCACAACTTTGAGTTCATATTTATCACCGCGATAAATACCCTCAAGGTATTCCACGGGTTTATTGGTCATGGAAAAAGTCGTTCCATGCAAATTCAGAACAGGACTTCCCTTGGCAATCTCCAGCAGTTCAGCACTCTCCCGATCGGCCAGTCCAGGTTGAATCACATGATCTGCCCGAGATAGTCGAATGTGCAATTCATTTTCGATATAGTTATAGATGGATGCGTCATCTGCCATACGTGGCTCCATAAGACCCTGACCTGTCGCCAGAGGCAAGAAGGATGTTTCAATCGCAAAGGGAGTTTCCTCTACATAACGCACCCTACGAATTCGTACAAGGGTATCTCCAGGTTCCTTCTCCAGGCCAGAATAGGCCATTTCAAACGAATCAAAGGCTTCAATCATCTGAATATCCAGGACCCGTGAATGATTTCGATAGCCCAACTTGGCCATCTCCGAGGAAAAGCCTTCCAGCTTTAGCAGCATTTGAGTATGGGAGGCCGAGTGAACGAAGGTTCCTTCGCCGCGTCGGATGACAATAAGTCCTTCGCGCATAAGTTCCTGGCTGGCTTGACGTACTGTCATACGACTGATATTGTATTCAGCAGAGAGCTCATTTTCACTGGGAATTTGCTCTCCCGGTTTGAGTTTACCATTATTGATAAGCTCTTTTAGAATATCCCTAACTTGGATATAAAGAGGGATATAACTACTCTTGTCAATATGGGTGTCCTGTAGAAGTTGTCCTGGATTCAAAATGGATTATCCCTCGGCCAGAACCTTGTCAATAAATCCAACTGCATCACCAACCGTTTTTACACCGAGAGCAGCATCTTCGTCCATTTCGATGTCAAACTCTTCCTCAAAGGCGGCGACAAGTTCGATGGATTGCATTGAATCAGCGCCGAGGTCCTCTACAAAACGGGAGGATTCCTGGACACGAGAGCCCTCGACTTTTAAAAGCTCAGCCGCTACATTTTTAATTCGTTCTAAAGTTGACATATCAAATCTCCTTGTTTATGCGTATCAATTCTTGGTCAATTTGAAGGTATCACGAGCAATAGCCAGTTCCTCGTTGGTGGGTATGATCATGACTTTTATTCTGGAAGTTTGCGCTTGAATTTCCCCTGGAACACCAGCGTGGACAGAATTTCTCATTTCGTCGATAATGATTCCCTGCTGATCCATGTTGGACAATATTCGATTGCGCATGGCAGCACCATTTTCACCAATACCACCAGTAAACACGATGGCATCTACCCGGTTTAAAACTGCCATATAGGCACCGATATATTTTTTGATCCGATAGGCGAAAATATCCAGAGCAAGCTCAGCTCTTTCATCGCCCCCATCTGCTTTCAATTCAAGATCGCGGACATCATTTGAACTACCTGAGATTCCCAGTAAACCGGACTGTTTGTTGAGTAAAGTATCCAGGCTATCTGTATCGTAACCTTTGCGACAGAGGTAGAATAGAATTCCGGGGTCAAGATCTCCACTACGGGTTCCCATGACCAGACCCTCAAGGGGAGTAAGGCCCATACTGGTATCTACGGAATGTCCGTCCCTAATGGCTGCAACAGAGGATCCATTACCAAGATGACAAGTGATCAGATTAACAGAATATTTATGCATCCCCAGCATCTGCGCGGCTTGCCGGGCTACAAATTGGTGAGACATACCATGAAAGCCATAGCGTCTTACTTTGTACTCGGTATAAAGCTTCTCTGGTAGGGCATAACGGTAGGCTCGCTCTGGGATAGAGTGATGGAAAGCGGTATCAAAACAGGCAACCTGGGGAATATCACCAAAAATAAGTCGGGCTTGTTGGATACCAGTCAGGTTGGGTGGGTTGTGTAGGGGGGCCAGTTCAAAAACGGCTTCAATTCCAGTTTCCAGCTCATCATCAATGGGCATGGAACCACCAAAACTTTCACCGCCGTGTACAACACGATGACCACAGGCATTTACCTCAGACAGTGACTTAATCGCGCCATGCTCTGGATTGAGCAGCATACTTTTGATGACAGAAAATCCGGAGGGATAGTCAACAATGGAAAGATTGGTTTCGGTTTTTCCCTGTGGTGTTTTCAGGGAGGCGAAGGCGTCTTTTGAGCCAACGCGTTCTACAAGACCTTCTGCCAGTACATTTTCATCGGGCATATGAAAGAGCTTGAACTTTATCGAAGAACTGCCGCAATTAAATACCAGGATTTTCATATGTGGATTATCCCTTTGCCTGAACAGAAGTTATGGCTGAAACAGCAATGAGATCATCCACACTGGCGCCGCGGCTCATGTCATTGACTGGTTTTGCGAAACCCTGAAGTATCGGTCCGATAGCTTTGGCGTTGGCCATATACTGCACCAGCTTATAACCGATATTTCCAGCATCAAGATCTGGAAATACCAGAACATTGGCCTGGCCTGCCACAGTACTTTCCTTGACCTTTTTTGCCGCCACACTGGGGACAATTGCTGCATCAAGTTGAAGTTCGCCATCCATATCAAATTCTGGATTGATCTTGCCCGCTATTGACAGCGCTTCAATAACCTTATCCGCATCTTCATGTCCAGCCGAACCTTTGGTTGAAAAGGACAGAAAGGCAATTTTTGGGTTGATACCAAGTAGGGCTTTGGCATTGGTTCCAGAGGCAATAGCGATTTCTGCTAGTTGTTGGGCGTTGGGCTGAATGTTGACAGCTGAATCAGCGAAGAGAAAAATCTTATCCTGCTCACCCTGAAACTCTGGAATAATCATGATAAAGAAGCTGCTCGGGGTTGATAGACTCTCTTGAAATCCCACTGTAAGGGTTGCGGTCTGAATCACAATGCTGGTGGCAGTTGCAACACCAGCTACCATACCATCAGCTTCACCCTGACTCACCATCATTCCACCAAAGGAAAGTGGTTTTCGAACCAATTTTTTTGCAATGGCTTCCCTGAGGTCACGTTTTTTTGCATAAGCTTGAGAGTAGGTATCAAGGCGGGAATCACTTTTACTGTCGATGATTTCGATTCCAGTTAAAGCAAGACCGAGCTCAGTCGCCAGGGCTTTAACCTGATCCGGATTTCCAACTAAAACAGGTTGAGCGATTCCTCGTTTCTGGACCTGTACAACAGCCTCCAAAATTCGTGGATCACTCGCTTCTGGGTAGACGATACGGGCAGGATTATCCTGTGCTTTGGTAATGAATCTATCAACAATATTCATAGTACAACCTCAATTTTCAATTATGGGAACAGGATAACATGTCTAGACAGGTTGTTCAAGCATTAGTTAGTAAAAATTACAAACTAATTGAGACGGTATGATTTATCTAAAAACCTTGTTTTTGAAGGAATAATCGCTTAAAAGTACTCCTGAAGAATATGCTTAAACTCGTCAAAATAAGTAACGAGTTGAAACCAAAAATTTTTATAAACTAAAGAGTTGATATGAAGCAAAAGCAGCCCTCAGCCATAGCGGCTTTTTTTGATTTTGATGAAACCCTCCTGGCTATAGACAGCGCCGGAATAGGATTTAAAGTTCTTAGGGAGCAGGGCTATCTCACCAAAACATTCATGTTGAAAATGGCCATCAGCATGCTGCTGAAAAAAGCTGGGCTTATTAACGAAAAAATTATCGCCAGGACATTTCTGAGTTTTTATAAAGGTCGCGATCCTCAGCCGTTTATTGACTCAGCCCAGAGCTTTTACGATGAGCATCTGCAACCCAACTTGTCACCTGCAGTGACTCAAAAATTGCTTTGGCATCAGGAGCAGGGACACCAGACGGTTTTGGTTACAGGTTCCATAGAATATTATCTCAAGCCAGTCATCGAGGATCTTGGTATTGACCATTTGCTATGCTCGCATCTGGAGATAGACAATGATGGATTATTCTCAGGCAGGTCAAAGGGTCCAATCTGTGTGGGAGAAGCCAAAGTCACCCTGGCGAAGGTTCTGGCCGAAATCCATGGAATTGATCTGGCACAATCATATTCCTATGGGAACTCAGAGCTGGATATTCCTATGATGAAGCAAGTGAATCATCCTATTGTTGTCAATCCGACACCAAAACTTGCCAGGTATGCTCAACAGAACAACTGGCCGGATATATAGATTTTTGTGCATGTTGTAATTGAGAATTGGAGATAACCATGTCTAAGCTTGCTGATCAAATCGTGGGGGAATTGATAGATATGGGTGATCCTGAGCGCGCTCAGCATTCTCAGCGTTTCTTCAAAACGGGCAAGGGAGAGTATGGCGAAGGAGATGTTTTTCTGGGTATCAAGGTTCCGCATCAAAGAGCGTTGGCAAAACGATATAAGCAGGCTACCAGGTCGGATACCCTCGATTTACTGCACTCATCATATCATGAAGCCCGGCTTAGTGCACTCTTCCTTCTCGTAAATCTTTACAACCTTGCAGACGCCACTGGCAAAACCCAAATATATAAAGATTATCTCGACAACATTGAATATATCAATAATTGGGATCTTGTCGACAGTTCCGCCCTGCAAATTGTAGGGCACTATCTCTTTGATAAGGATCGATACCCGCTTGAGGTATTAGCCAGATCCGAGGATTTGTGGGAGCGTAGAGTAGCCATTATTGCTACGTATTATTTTATTCGTCAATACGATTTTCAAGATACCCTGAAGCTTGCAGAAATTTTGCTCAATGATAAAGAAGATCTAATACATAAGGCTGTGGGTTGGATGTTGCGGGAGGCTGGAAACCGGAGTCGACCCACCGAAGAAGCCTTTTTACAAAAACATTACCAGGCCATGCCGCGAACCATGCTCAGATACGCCATTGAAAAATTTCCCGAGGAACGACGTCAAGCATATTTAAAAGGTGCGATATAGACATGAACCAGAAACAAAACAATGATAGAGAGTTCAAAGAGATGGATAAAATCGAGCTCATCCCGATTGCCTTTGTCTCAAATGACCGGGATCATCTGGCTGATGATGATTGGGGAGAAGTGGTTTCAGAAATTATTCTCAGAGAGAATTTTTCAAGTGAATTATTCAAAGGGCTTGAAACCTTCTCACATGTCGAGGTCATTTTTGTTTTTCATCGGATTCCAGCGGACAAAAAAGTACCAGCTTCCAGGCATCCCCGCAATAATAAGAACTGGCCAAAGCTGGGATTATTGGCTCAGCGCTCAGCCCACCATCCCAACCCAATTGGGCTCTGCACTGCCAGGATTCTGGATGTAAAAGATAGTGTTCTGACTGTCCAGGGCCTAGATGCTGTGAATGGATCGCCCATCCTTGATATCAAACCCGTTTTTCATGAGTTTACGCCTCGGGATACAAAGCAACCAGGTTGGGTCTCCGAACTTCTCAAAGACTATTGGAAAACAGATTCATAATTCGGAGCCAGTCCTAAAGACCTACTCCGATGATAAACCGAATCAAACGATCTGTACTGGCGGTTTCAGGGCCGGGGATGAGCAGCCCAATGCCAAACCACAAATCATTTTTACCATGAGATAGGGTAGGACCCCAGTAAAACTGATCAGCGTTGCCTTTGGTTTCAAGACCCAGACTTAAAATAGGGTGGACACGGTAACTGAGTCCGGCCGTATACTCAAATTCAACTCCAGTCTCATCTTCATCAAACTCAAATTCAAGTACTGGATTGAGTGAAACGTTGAGCTTTTCAAAATCTCGGGCCAGAATGAGTTTGGTTTCCAGCGCGGAATGATCAAAGGCGGCGTTATCTTTGTATTCCAGATAGATCAGGGGATCAAGCGGCCAACGACCTTTTTCTCCAAGCTTGAAGCGCATCCTGAGCTTGAAACCATCATAGGCAATGGGCGATTCGTGAGCTTGTTTAAATTTTTGATAGATGCCCACATCGAACCAATTGTTCATCCCGATTTCGTATTCGTATTGCAAGGTCGTTGTGGCTTGTCGACCTGAATCCGTATTGAGGTGCGAGAACTCCGTATAGGATTCCAGCTCGGCTTCTCCACGATGGAGGGTTTGGTATTCATAGGTCCAGACATAGCGTCTTCCATCTGCCTGGAGGCTAAAGAGAGGAAGCAGGGCGGCTAGAAGAATCAGAGATTTTATATTCATTTTATTCCTTTGGGCATAATTGTCATTAACATGCAATAATATATATGCGACTAAGTCTCAATTGCAAACAATATTTACAAGGAATGAATGTCGTATCAGAAAGCTAGTCGCTCTCCATGTCTGGATTGTTATGAAATAGGTTTTAGTCTAATGGGCACTACACAAGAGCTCAACTTTGGCTTGTTCGCCAAAAATGAGTAGCTGATCCGAGGAATGAAGCTTGTCGTTCACATCCGGGATGAGATCCTTCTCTTCACCATCCAACGAGCGTCGAACAAGTAAGATATCTACTCCGTAGACCTGGCGAACATTGAGCGAACGCAGGGATTGATTGACAAAAGTTGATGGGGTGTTGATCCGCGCTAAAAAGAAACCGGGGAGGACCTCGGATTTCTCATGGTATTGCTTTTGAATAAATTTCATGGAATGAGCTACAGCCTTGGCTGATTCAGCGTGGATTAATAGTTCCTGGTATTGGTGGACAATGGCCGAGCGCTCCACTTCACCATTCAACATGAGAGCATCATCAACCACCGGGAGTGCTTCCAAATCCATTTCTTTCATTTTCCGGAGGACTTCGTGAACAGGCGTGGTATCAGAAATGATCTCAAATTGACGGTTCATCATGTCCCTAACCGTGGCATCCGCAGGGATCTCCTCGTGGTGGTTCAAATATCGACGCATAGCAGAATGGGTAATAATACCGCTTAAGCGATTGTCTTCATTCTTGACATAAAAGTTGGAGGCAGAACTGATAGAGATTTTTTCAAGAAGTTCCTGAAGGGTCATCGATTCCGATACCGTATCGACAATCTTTTTCTTCAGAGTCCGCACGCTAATCTTATCAAGAACATTAATGTCCTTCCCGCCAAAGATATCTATCCCACGACGGATGAGCTTCAAGGTGTAAATATTTGATCCGTTCAGAAGTCGAGAAGAAATCACCATGGCAATGATACTGGTGATCATCAACGGTAAAATAACGGTATACTCCGTCGTCATTTCGAAGATGATAAGTACAGCCGTCACAGGTGCATGGGTTGTTGCTGCAACCATGGCTGCCATGCCCACCAGAGCATAAGCACCACTGCTGGCCGTGATCTCAGGAAATAGACTATGGATGATGGTTCCCAGAGCGCCACCCAGCATGGATCCGATAAAAAGGGAGGGGGCAAAAACACCTCCTGAGGCACCAAACCCCATGGAAAGACTGGTTGCCAGAATTTTGGCCAATACGAGTCCAAAGGCGATGGTAAAACCAAGATGTCCGTTCAAAACGGACTCCATGCTCTCGTATCCGACACCAAGGATCTGTGGCAGATAGACCGCCATGCCACCCAGGACAGCGCCACCAAGTAGACCCTTGAGCGCTACAGGTGCTTCCCAGGCATCAAATAGATCTTCAGTTTTATAGAGAGAGCGAACAAACAACCAGCCAACAACACCAGTGGCAACTCCCAGAATGATATAAAAAATAATCTCAACAGGAGAATGTAAAGTATATGTTGGTGGAATAAATGCTGGAAAATCTCCATACAGGCCACGACTGATTACTGTCCCAAAAACAGAGGCGATGATGATAGGTCCAATGGCAGCAGCACTAAAATCACCCAGAATCACTTCAGAGGCAAAAATGGCCCCAGCAATAGGTGCGTTAAAGGTGGCAGCAATTCCTGCAGCGGCACCGCATCCGATAAAGGTTTTCATACGGCGTATAGAAACCTGAAAAAGCTGACCTATGGTTGAGCCAAAAGCTGAACCGATCTGGACGATGGGGCCTTCACGCCCCACGGAGGCTCCAGAGGCAATAGACATAGCTGAGGCAAAAGCTTTTATGATCACAACCCGCATCCGGATAAAGCCATTCTGTGTGGCTACAGCGTTCATGACTTCAGGGACTCCGTGCCCTTTGGCCTCGGGAGCAAATCGTTTAACACTCCAAGCAACTACAGCACCACCAAAGGCCGGGATCCCGATCTTCAGGTATATTGGTGCTGCCATGGCCACATCGATGAGAGCACCTTCACCCCATAAGCCGTGACGGAAAGAGTCAATAAGTGTGCGAAATCCGGCTGAGATCACACCAGCAAAAACCCCGATGAGCATGGCCATAATCATGACAAAAAGCTGATCAAAAGACTTGATTTTAAAGAGAATGTTCTGGAGCCAGACATAACGGGCTCGTCGTTGATTTAGCTGTCGGCGTAGCTTTTTGATCTGGGCTTTATTGGGAGCTGTGTTCATAAAGCTTTGAATTTCCTTTCTGAAAACTCAAATGGAGCAATACCGGTAAATATTCTCTGCTAATTAAGCAAGCCCAAGCCGTTTTGCAAGGCTGGACTGGTTAAAATATCAATCTGGCGAATGTTCTTTAGCATGGAGTCCCTTGAGGCTAACTTCTGCACTCAAGCAAGGAGGCGCCCTTGAAAGCAATTCTTTCGAGTCTACTTCTGTTGGTTTTTATCAATGGATTAACGGCACAAGAAATCGATTCACTTAAAACCCAATCAGTATATCAGCAGGCCTGGGATACAGCCATCTCAAATGGTAAGATTAGTCAGGAGGAACGTGCCCTCCTGGATATTATGGTGGAGTCACTCCTCTTGTCTGTGGATAGCAGTATTGTTTGGGAGCAGCGCTGGACACCAAAACTTGATAAACCCCTTGATCAGTCAGGACGCTGGCCTCTGGTACTACAGAATATCGCGATTGGTTCAGGTTTATACGGCTGGGGTATACCCTATGTCCTCCATGCTGAAGATGGTCGTTGGTTTGTGGGCGGTGTGATGGTTTCATCTGGAGGAGCGTTTTTTCTGACGTACAAGTATACCAAGGACATGGAAATGACCCATGCTCGCACCCAAATGATGCGCTATGGATCTTTGCTGGGCCTGCGCTATGGGTCAGGTTTAAATCAATTATTAGAGCTGGATGGAGGTGATGGAGAAGACAGAGAGACTCTCTGGGCGTGGATGCTCATGGCCTCATTGCCAGCCGGTCATTATGGTGGAGAAATTCTTTTTGATAAATATGATCCCACCAATGGACAAGCCTGGGCGTGGACCATGTGGACAGGGGTGGCTGGAGTGACAACTCGGTTAATCTATAACGTGGTCAACGAAACCCCCGACAATAGATACGGTGATGATTATGAGAGTTGGAAAAAGAGCAAGACCTTCGTTGAGTTGTTATCATATCCCATAGGAGCATACTACGGATATCAGCTGACACATGAAAAACAGTATACTTTTGGGGATGCCCTCATGTTGATACAGGGCTGGGGTTTTGGCTTTTACAATACTATGATGCTCCAATCCATTCTTTTTGATGATGGAGATGAAGATACCTTCATGATGGTAGCTGGACTGGGGGCTGTGGGAAGCGCCTTCGCCTATGAGCACTATATCCAGAGTGATGACTTCACCTTTGGACAATCTACCCTCATGTTATTGGGCTCTGCTTCAGGGACCTTATTTGGTTTTGGAACGGCTATTTTGATGGATGTTACTGATAAGGAACCCATGTTATCTATGGCTTTGGCAGGCTATGGAGCGGGTACCTGGCTGACCAGGAAAATTCTGGATGTCAGAGCAGATGGTGCCCTTGCAGAGATTGAATCGACCAGGATGTCTTTGTCACCAACAGTGCTACCTGCCCTGGGATCAGATGAGAAAGTCACTCTCATTCCAGGAATTAACATGACTATCTCTTTCAAGTAGATATTAGCATATATAGACACCAGAGATCATCCTAAATTGCAGGATGCTTAAGCCACAACCCTATACCAATAAACCACGTGCAATCGTCCATCTTGATCTTGATGCATTCTTTTGTTCAGTTGAGGTATTAAGAGATCCTTCTCTGAAGGGTAAGCCAGTCGTGGTTGGTGGGCGCAGTGAAAACCGAGGGGTTGTAGCAGCAGCATCCTATCCCGCCAGGAAATTTGGTATCCACTCCGCCATGCCCATGATAGAGGCGAGTCGAAGATGCAAAGATCTTGTGGTGATCTCATCTCAGCATGGTCTATATCGAATGTATTCCAAAGTGATAATGGGCATCCTGAGAGCAGAATCTCCCATCATCCAACAAGTCAGTATTGATGAAGCCTATCTGGATCTCAGCGATGAAGTCAATCAATGGATAGAAGCCACAGAAATAGCGCGCAAAATTCAGCTAAAAATATCCAGGGATATTGGTTTATCAGCATCAGTTGGCGTTGCAAGTAATAAGATGATTGCAAAAATTGCCTCTGATTTTCAAAAACCCAACGGACTCACAGTAGTGTTGCCTGGAACTGAAATTGATTTTCTAGGACCCCTGCCCGTTAAGAAGATTCCAGGGATTGGACCCAAAGCCAGTGAGCGCCTTGCCAAATATGGTATCTACACCGTGGCTGATATGTCAGTCATCCAGGCAGATGTTCTGAAGCAGAGATTTGGTAAGCTGGGCGAGGCCATGAGTCGGTGGTCCAAGGGTATCGATGATCGACCTGTTCATGAGGACCATGAAACCAAGTCCATCAGCACAGAGAGAACCTTCTCCAAAAATATTGAAGATCAAACGGAGCTTTTGGAAGTTGTAGAAAAGTTGAGTTTTAAAGTAGGAGACCAGCTCAAAAAGAAAAAATTTATGGCTGCCACTATTTCCATCAAAATACGTTATGCTGACTTTACCACCTTTACCCGTCAACACACCGTACATGAGCCTCTGGATGATGGTCTTGAGATTTACAGGATTGCCAGAAAACTATTGGTCAAAAACTGGATGCCCGGCGAACCAGTTCGCCTCCTGGGAGTCGGTGGTTCTCACTTCAGTGAACCACATGGACAATTATCACTGGGGTTGGATGTTTAGGACTGAACATTTGGGTTTGTCGGGACCAGGAGTAATTCTCTGTTGCGTCTCGCTGAGGGGACTCGAAGCGTAAAGTTGTGAGTAGTCTTTCTACACTTCGGAATACCTGAAACATTCCTCAAGGTGATCATTCACCATGCCCACAGCTTGCATGTGTGCATAAACCACGGTGGTCCCCATAAATTTGAACCCACGCGCTTTTAAATCTGTGGCAATGGTACTTGACAGTTCAGTACTGGCGGGAATATCATCCAACACCTTAAAATGATTCGGTAAGGGTTTACCTTTAGAAAATTCCCAAAAGTAGTTGCAGAAACTGCCAAACTCTTTAATGATTTCAAGATATCGCTGGGCGTTATTAATGGCTGCCCTGATTTTGAGTTGATTCCTGACGATGCCCTTATCCTGGAGCAGCGACTGTACTTTTTCCTCATCAAAGAGAGCTACTTTGTGAAAATCAAATTCAGCAAAAGCTTTACGGAAATTGCCTCGTTTATTAAGCACGATCTCCCAACTAAGACCAGCCTGGAATGATTCCAGAACGAGAAACTCAAACATTTTTTGATCATCGCGAACAGGCACACCCCACTCCTCATCATGATATTTAACATAAGTTGGCTTATTGAGTGGCACCCAGCCACAGCGGATTTTATCTGTCATAGTGTATAGCTCCTCAAGGTTTGATCGAAACACAGGTTTCGGATTACCCCCAGAAAATCAACAATTAGGTCCACATGTACAGTTGTTAGAGCCTTGTATTTTAGCAATTAGCTCAACTGCTGGTTGAATTTGCTATATATTTGAAATTTATTTCAACGTCTTTTTAGAAAAGAGACCACGATCAGTCCAAAATTTGTGTCCTAAAGTAACAATTCATTATTTATAGCTGATAATGTGAGTTTATGCCATCGTTAATACCGATTATCACTAATAATATGCTTCTCAGGTCTCATAATGTCTTGTTTTGCCTGTCCCTGTAATCATTTACCGTTCATGCCGGCCAATATTTGCTCCGGTTTGATGGGAAGATGTTTGATGCGAACCCCCACTGCATTATAAACGGCATTTGCTACAGCTGGAGCGGGGGCATTTATGGGAATTTCAGCTACTGCCTTTGCACCGTAAGGTCCCGTGGGTTCATGTGAGTCGGCAAAACGAACCACCATTTCAGGCATATCATTTGATGTGTAAATATGATAGCTGTTAAAATCCAGATTTGTAAATCGGCCCTTATCATCGAAAGGCATGAATTCAGAAAGCGCCATACCCAGGGCTTGGGGGATGCCACCCTCCACTTGGCCTTCGGCCATTTTGGGATTGATAATCTGACCGGCATCGGTCACAGATACAATTTTGATAACACGTACTGTCCCGGTGAGAGTGTCCACTTCAACCTCAGCAAATGTTGCATTAAATGGCGGTGGCGAATCATAGCTTAAATGTGAGGCGGACCCCATGATTTGAGTTTGCTCCTCAGTATAAAATGATTTGATACAGATATCTGAGAATGAGATGGTTTGACCATCCGAACCAACAACCCGTGTATCTATAATTTCAGCATTATCTATCTGAAGCAGTTTTCGGCCCTGCTCCAGGATCATCGCTTTACATGCTTCTGCCGCTTTCTTAACTGCAGTACCTGAAATATAGGTAGTGCTGGAGGCATAAGCTCCCGTGTCAAACGGGGTCATATCTGTATCAGATGAGTAAACGATGATTTTGTCCACAGAAACATTGAGAACTTCAGCAGCGATTTGAGCCAACGCAGTATCCGACCCTGTTCCCAAATCAGTGGCACCGATCTGGAGATTAAAACTGGCGTCCTCATTCATTTTAATAAAAGCGGCGCCCATATCGATACCAGGAATACCAGAGCCCTGCCCAGCAACGGCAACCCCGACACCCCTTCGAAAACGCCCGCTTTGTTCGGCTGACCTAAGTGCATCCCAGTTGCTGAGTGCCCGACCTTCATTCAGACAGGCAGCAATCTCAGTACTATAAAGAACCATAGGGAAACCTTCTCGGCCTTCACCCAGAATCTTAGCGATGGGGACATCATCGCCAACTTCGAAAACATTCTTTAGGCGTAAGTCGATGGGATCAATACCCATCTCCATAGCCGCTTCATCCATAAGGCTTTCCAGCGGAAAGAAAGCCTGGGGGGCACCGTAACCACGATAGGCACCACCAATGGGTAAATTCGTATATACACCATCACCATTCACTCGAATGTTGGGTGCCTTATACATACTCAAGGCTTTTTGGGAAGTTACTGACATGACGGTTAACGCATGTGGTCCGTAAGCACCGCAGTCCTCAAGGATGTTGATATCGATGGCCGTAAGAAGATGACTCTCATCAAACCCAAGTTGAATAGTAAGCAATTCAGGATGGCGCACACGAGCTGCAAAGAGCTCCTCTGCCCGTGTATATTCAATCCGGGCTGGTCGACCGGTTTTCAGAGTAACTGCACCGACTACTTCTTCATTGAGAATCTCTTGTTTACCACCAAACCCCCCGCCAATTCGAGGTTTAATTACACGGATACGACCAACAGGTATATCCAATACCTCGGCAACAATTCGCCTAACATGATGAGGAACCTGAGTCGATGTTCTGATCACCAGCCGATTATTATCATCCAGCCAGGAAAGAGAAATATGAGGTTCGATATGAGCCATTTGAACAAAGGGGGTGCTATAAGATCCCTCAAAAGTGTGGGCAGAGCCTGCCAAGGCTGCCTCCACATCCCCTATTTTTGCATCAAGATGGGCGGCAATATTTTTTTCAACATCATGGATTCCGCTGGTGCCTTCAGACGGATGTATGGCAAATCCCGCAGTCATGGATTGTTGAGAATCGAAAATACAGGGTAACTCCTCATACTCCACATCAATGAGACCAATTGCCTGCTCTGCAATGGTGATCGATTCTGCTGCTACAAAAGCGACCCGGTCTCCAACAAATCGGACGGTTTCATCCAGGATACGCATATCCCGAGGTCCGGGTTCAGGATACCCCTGTCCTGCAGTAGTATAATAGTGAGGTTTAAAATCTTTATGTGTGAAAACAGCGACGACGCCCTCAAGGGCTTCAGCCTTCGATACATCGATGCTGAGAATATTTGCATGAGCAATAGGGCTATGTAGAATCTTTACATAAAGGACGTCTTTCAGCTGCATGTCATCAGCAAAAACAGGTTTTCCCCTGACCAGGGCTTGACCATCTACGCGTTGGGTGTCTTTTCCAATCACTTTCATGAATCACCCCCCTCATCTTCATGGTTCCCCGTTTTTCGAGAGGCTTTGAGCGTAGAGAGAGCCGCTTTTACCGGTTTTACATAGCCGGTACAGCGGCACAGGTTTCCATTTAAAGCATCTCTAACTTGTACCTCATCGATCTCGCCACTCTCTCTGTCCAGGGCTTCAAGAGAGAGAATCATCCCTGGAGTACAGAAACCACATTGTGCTGCACCTTCTTTCAAAAAGTTCTCCTGGAGGGGATGCAGCCTTTCATGTGTGGAAAAACTCTCAAGCGTCTCAATTTTTCGTCCATTAACTGTATGCATGAGAATCAAACAGGCATTCACACTCCGGCTATCCATTAGTACGGTGCAAGCTCCGCATTCACCATGGTCACAGCCATGTTTTACGCTATAAAATTCCTCACCACGCAAAAATTCCATTAAGGTAGTTCCAGGTAAATGTGTAGCGCTGACCAGGCGGCCATTTAGCTCAAATTGAACTTTCATCTAACCACCGCCATTTCTTGCAGGAGCTTACAAACTAAATGACGTTTATATGTTGGACTCCCAAGATGATCGTCATCAAAGTTAGCCTCGACCTCATCCATAAATTTTCGAACTTCGGCTTCATCAGGTTCTGGTTTGGTTTGAAAGCATAAGATTTCGGAAGTTTTACCTCCGACACTTACAGAAATAGTGTCCTTTAGCTCGTTGATACCAACCAGGACATAGGCTGGTGCTGAATCAAGGAGGGCAACACGTTCCAGCTTGACTGCATGTTGAGGGATTATAATTTTTACTATAATGCCATTGCCATTCCAGTCACACAATTCTATGGGCGCATCAGATTCACCGATGAGTAATTTTGCCCTGGCTGAGAATAAGAAAATCAGGAGATCGGAATCTGTTCTCCTTCTGGCGATTTCACCGCCAATAGTGCGTTGATTGCGAATGTTTTTGGACGAACAGGCACCCAGAATAGCACTGTTTAGGGGCAGATTAGTAAAACCGATGATTTCCTGAAGCGTACAACCCGCATCGATATGGATGTCTGAACCGTGGGTCTCAATTTTATCATTAATCAAATGATTGATATCAATGAGAGTGTGCACCACCCTGTCTTTTTGCGCCACCAGATAGGTTCCCCCGGCAAACAGCACAGAGCCCTTTTCTTTGAGCAATACGGAAGCTTCATTCAGGTTATCTGGTTTGATTATTTGTTCAATTGAAGACCACATGATTGGACCTATTTATTGGTGGATTGAAAAATTTAGTTTGGTGCGTTGCTCTGCTCGATCAAGCATCTCTTTCGCGATATTGTTATGCTTTGCTATCAACACTGATTCATCCAATTCGGAAAGTCCCCGTTTCATAACGATTTTGCCTTGTACAATAAGGTAATCTACGGGCTGTTGACGTGTAGTAAAAATAAGTGATGCCAGGGGATCTGATAGACTTCCTGCCTGGGCGAGATTTAGCATGTTGAATAGAGCCAAATCGGCTTGTTTCCCCACACTTAATTGTCCAATATCATCACGACCCAGGGCAGCGGCTCCACCTCGGGTTGCCATCTGCAAAACATCTCTGGCGGTCAGCCAGAAATCCTGTTCCCTTAATCGGGAAATGAGCATAGCATTACGCATTTCTAACAACATATCGCTGGAATCATTGGAAGCACTGCCATCAACACCAAGACTGACCTTCACTTTTGCATCGAGGAGTTCACGGATTCGAGCAATACCGGACCCTAGGCGCATGTTGGATGAAGGGCAGTGTGATATCCCCACTTGATTTTCACCCATCACCCTGATCTCGTCATCGTTTAAATGTACGGCATGGGCGTACCATGAATTGGAAGTAAGCCATTGCAACTTTTCCATAAGTGCAACGGGGCGTAACCCAAAGCTTTCAAGGCAATAAGCTTCCTCATCAAGTGTCTCAGCAAGGTGTGTATGAATTTGGAGACCGTTTGCTTGAGCATACTCAGCCGTTTGCTTCATTAATTCTGGTGTCACTGAGAAAGGCGAACAGGGAGCCAGAGATATGCGGGTCATGGAGCCTGTTGAATCGTCGTGATATTTTTTCAACAGACGCTTCGTGTCTTTTCGAATGAAATCTTCTGTCTGCACCACATCATCTGGAGGTAATCCACCTTTTGATTTGCCAAGAGACATGGATCCCCGTGTAGGCTGAAAGCGAAGACCCAGTGTTCTGGCAGCCTCAATTTCTGTATCAATTAATTCCGGACTGGCTTGAGATGGAAATAGATATAGATGATCAGAGCTGGTGGTCACACCACTTTTCATCAATTCAAGCAAACCGGTTTGGGTGCTCACTTCAACAGCTTCGGTGGTTAGCTCGCGCCAAACTTCATAATGGTTGCTTAACCACGAGAAGAGAGGTTGATCTTGCATCAGAGGAATATTACGAGTAAGCGTTTGATAGAGATGGTGATGAGTATTGATGAAGCCTGGTGTGATAACCATCCCGGTGGCATCAATGGTTTTTTCAGCTTGAATATCTAGCGATTCAGGACCAATTGATGTAATGACACCATTCTCAATAAGGATATGACCACCAGAAAACTCTTCTTGAGAATCATTCATGGTGGCGACACGGAGTGGGTTTTTTATTAGGAGTGTTGACATATTAGATCTTTCAATCTTCAACAAAATAATCAGTATCTATTTTCTTTACTTCGTATGAAGCGGTCGTGGAGGTACCGAGATTAAAATCGATCATGAATTCTGCTAGATTTCTTCCATCAATCAAAATTACCTTCGGGTCAATCGTTCTAACATATTCACGGGCATTCTCCGTGAACTTCCCTGTTGTAATAAATACTCCCTTTTTTGCCCGCTGGCCATGTAAGGCTCCTACGAACTTTTGAATTTCTGGCCGACCAACAGAACCTTCCCATCTTTTGGCTTGTAAATAAATTACATCTAAGCCGAGTCTATCTTCTTTGATAATCCCATCTATACCCTCATCGCCACTTTGCCCAACGGATTTACCTGCGTCAATTCTTGAACCTCCGTATCCCATAGCGACCATCAAATCAACCACAAGGTTCTCAAAGAACTTTGGTGTATTTTCTTTAATCTTTAAGAGCATGCTTGCTGCAAGGTCATTTCTAATGGCAACGTAAGATTGTTGAAGAACTTCTTCGGGAGTTGAATCTTCTCCAGTATCCTTCTGATCATCATGGGGTTTTCCTGGTTTTGAGGTACTGAACTCTACAAATTCAGGGTATTGACTCAGCACTTTTTTATCAATCCTTTTATGCCCTTGGTGGTGTAGCTCTTTACCCCTATCTGTGATTTCAAAATATCCTCTTTGTGGAGAGCTTAAAATCTTGGCTTGAATAAAGTAGCTTTTCGCCCAAGCAACTCTGTTGTCGAACCTCGTTTGGTTGCCACTTGGAAGAGCTTCTTTCATATCTTCATCAGATAATTTGAAAACTCCATTTATATAGTCCCTAGCTTGTTGAATAGAATGTACTTTTCCATCAATAGCTAAATCTAATAATGGCTTAAAGAAAGACTGAAAATCTGGGACTGACATTTTCTACTCCTTTGTACTTGCTAACATGGGTGTATGCACCAAGCTTTCAAACAGCATAACCATTTTGAGCGCATCACGAGTGTTAATTTTGTCCACTTCAGGTTCTAGAGTGACCGATACAACCATTTTCGATATACCGTTCAAGCGAATTTGGCCACGCTTTGATTTATATAGATAATCACCGTCAATATGAACCAACTCATGTAGATGATTCTCATCCTTGAATTGTATGCTATCTCCACGAATCAGATATCCAAAACTGGCATCAATATAGCTCTGCTCAGAGAGATGGAGTCTGGGTTTGTCCTTATAAGGGTCACCTGCAGTGGGGCAGAAGGTTGTGCAATTTCCACACTCGTTACAGAAGTCGCCGATATTGAGTACCTGCGGCTCCTGATTGAGCTCAAGGTACCCGGTGGCTTCGGTGATTTGCTTATCGTCCATTACGCTTATTTCATGGACATCATATTTCACAGGTTTCACCATGTAGGTAAGATTGGCCAGGTTGGGACAAACTCCTACACAGACACTACAATAGTCATCACACAACAAGCACCTTGATGCCTCCTCGATGGCTTCTTTCTGAGTCAGTGTACGATGAACTTCTGGAAACTCCTGGGACTCGTCTGGCTCAGCTAGAGGAGGATTAATTCCATACTCACGAATAGCAGCTTTTTGCTTTAAATCATCAATGGATATGAGACGAGGTGCATTTCTCGGGGGAATCGTCTGTAATTCTATACTACGGAGTATATTTCGGGCTGCGATCTGTCCATCTCCAATAGCGTTAATGACACTGGAGGCACCCCGCACGGCATCGCCGCCGGCATATACATGGGGGATGGTTGTGGTGCAGGTCTCACTGTTTACCTTAAGATCAGCCTCACTGATAAAATCCACACTAATGGCCTGCCCAATCGCAGGAATCACTGTGTCTATGGGGAAATCCAGGAATTCACCATCAAGCGGAACCGGTCGGCGGCGACCGCTGGCATCTGGCTCGCCCAACTCCATTTTCTGGCAATGGATCTGTTTGACCTTGCCATCACCTTGAAAACTTATTGGTGCTACGAGCTCATGAAAGGTGATGCCTTCTGCCAGCGCAGCTTCGACTTCATCAATATCAGCGGGCATTTCTGACATGGTTCTTCGATAGATTATACTGACTCTGGCAGACTCACCTGCCAATCGAAGTGACGTGCGGGCTGCGTCCATAGCCGTGTTACCACCCCCGATGATCGCGATGTTCTGACCCAGGTCAGGCCGGGCACCCAATCTGACTTCAGCAAGAAATTCTAATGGATTCAGTACCCCAGAAAGGGTTTCACCCTCAACTCCAAGCTCTAAAGCGCGTTGAGCACCAACGCCAATAAAGATATCATCACTTGATTCTTGGATTTGCTGATAGAGTTGAGGACCTACGGAGTTCTCAAAATGGAAGTGGACTCCTAGATTTTTCAGAACATCAATATCAAGATTGATAGTATCGTCACTTAATCTGAATTCTGGAATTGCACCCGAGACCATGCCTCCCACGAATGATTTGCTTTCATATACCTCTACACCCACACCCTGACGAGCTAAAAAATAAGCACAGGATAGTCCGGCTGGCCCAGCACCAATAACTGTCACTTTGTGATCATTAGTTTTGATGTCAGGAGTCTTGACTGTGGCAATTTCCTGCTCAGTCACAAAACGTTTGATCTCACGGATTAAAAGGGGAGAATCGTAATTGTTGCGCGTGCATTTCAACTGACACAAATGATCACAGACATGACCGGTTACCCCAGGCAACGGATTGGTATCCTGAATGGCTTCAAAAGCCTTATCAAAATTACCCATTGACGTATGATAAAGGTATTCAGGGATATTTTGATCAGCAGCACAGGCATCTACGCAGGGAGCTGATATACAATCGAAGGCTCCCAGCTGACGCTTGGTTTTAATAGAATCAAAATGGTGACTATGTTTGTGATAGTGTGGATTGTGAATGACTTGTTCAGAATATTGCGTCAGCATGTTTAAGCCGGTCTTATCGATGTCCGGATAAGCATCACCAGTTCCCATAATAAATTGATCCAGGCTCCTGGCTTCAGCTTCCTGCATGGCTTGCTTCAAATTGTCCAGGTATTGACCTAGGCGCGTATAACCGCCGGGCTTCAACACATCAGTACAAGTCGTGACGGGACGAAGATTACACTTCAGAATATCAGCCACATTAAAAGCATCTGCCCCGGCAGAAAAGGAGATATCTAATTTCCCATCAAAATCCTTTTGCAGTTTTGCAGCGAGGTTGATACTGATGGGATGAAGTGCCCGACCACTGAGATACATCATGGTTTCATTCTCAGGGAAAACGGGTCGATGGTTCTGTACTTCCAGAGTATTAGTCAATTTCAGCCCAAATTCCACACCGGATTCATCAGCATGAGCCTGGAGGTTGTTAATCAGGTTCAGGGCATCCGGATATTTCAAGTCATGGGCAAAAGCCTCATCAGGTACAATTGATGCTTCATAACCCAGATCATGATTTAGAATTTGTCGAAGCTGCTCAGGACCCAACAAAGTGGGATTCAACTTTACAGCAGTATGATATCTGCGTTCTTTGATGAGGTAGGTGGCGATACGCTCGATCTCATCAGGGGGACATCCGTGCATGGTCGACAGAGTGATATTATCCGTCATACGTGCAGGAATACTCAGATGCTTGATATTAGGGTAAATGGATTCAATGAGATTGAGCTTCTCATTTAACAATTCCTGGCTGTTTTCCATACGATCCATGAAATGTTGGACATTGGGTTTCATAATCCCATCAAGGTCGTACCCTACGCTCATGTTAAAAATCACACCAGTACCCTGATCAGAATTCCAGCCCAGATGATCTTTCAAAACATGAATGGCAATCCAGGCATTGAGATATTCATCCAGAGATTGCTTTAGCTTGAGCTCCTGCGACCATTCACAGTTATAACCCTCATCCTGCATGTCAATACAAGGCTTGCTGACCTCCAGTTCATCCAGAGTCTGAACTGTCTTTAATTCCATATAGCGGGCACCACACAGCCAGGCAGCAATGATGTTCTGAGAAAGTTGAGTGTGTGGACCGGCTGCCACACCAATAGGCGTTTCTAACATCTGGCCATAACGCTGCATTCGGAATGGGTCGTTCGCATCAGGCTTAAAAAATAAATCCCTCTGAATCCCAAAAAGCTGATTGCCTTTTAGTTCAGCTAACATCCACTGGATCAGATGTTGAATGGAAACCGGATAGAGTCTGTCGTTCATAAGGGATTTTACCTGAGACTTTGCAGTAAGTTTGTTGATGAGGTGGGGTCGCATTGCAATGCGACCTTACATGTTTCTGTCTGGATCATCATTTCTCTAAAAAATCCTTTATGAGATTTTTCAATACAGTGCGTCGATATTTTGCTGTGGCTCTGATATCATCTATGGGTGAAATATCCGCTTCTATCAGTAGAGGCCAATCTTCTGGTTTGCTGGTTTTATCCAGAATGGTACTCGTCAATTTATCCAATGTCACGATTGTTGGCGCTACTGCTCCACAGGCTATTTTCAAATATTGAAATACGCCACCCTTTTCAGAAAAAACAAAGGCCAGATTTACCACTGAAATAGCCATGGACTGACGTAGACCAACTTTTTGAAATGTGGATTGGAACCCCTGGCGTTTAAAAGTAATGGATACCAGTATTTCGCTGGACTTTAAGTCTGTTTTACCGGGTCCCAGAATAAAATCCTGGATAGATAACTGTCTTTCACCATCTGGTCCAATCAGCGTGAGTGTGGCATCGAAGGCGTAGAGTGCTGGTAATAAGTCACCTGCCGGAGAGGCGTTGACAATATTACCTCCCATGGTTCCTCGATGACGGATTTGAGCTCCTGCAAAATCATGGGCAGCCATTTGAAGCGCTGTGAACTCATCCTGGATCACCTGATTCTCTTGAATAGTCTGGATACTGGTTAAAGCTCCAATCTGGATAGACTCATCATTGATGTTGATATGGTAGAGATCAGACAGTTTTTTAAGATCGATAAGATGATCTGGCAGGGGTTGACCACGTTCATAACGGGGCATCAAATCTGTTCCGCCGGCCAACAGTGTCGAGGACTGGCCTGAAAGGTTTGAACTCAATTCAATAAACTCACGAATTGAATTTGGACTATAGTATCGCATAATTAACTGGCCGCCGATTCACGCGGTTCAACGCGGATCTTTTTTCTGGAATTTCCGAACACAAATCGCTTAAAATTTGGCTTTTGACCAAAATTGATCAATAAGCCAATCTCAATATCCGTAGCTTTCAAATAGTTTAGTAGCTGTGCTTCATGTTCTGGAGCCAAGGCTTTCACGGCTTTGAGTTCTACAATCACTTTACTATCAACAACCAAATCAGCTCTATACAATCCAAGGTTTTGTCCCCGGAAGTAAACGGGGATGTCCTTTTGTCTCTCAACATGTAATCCAGAATCCTTTAACACGATTGCCATAGCTGATTCATAGACTGATTCTAAGAACCCAAAGCCAAGCTCGTTATAAACCTCATAATAAGCTTTGATGATTTTATCTGTTATTTCGCTATGCATTAATTTCATTTATCCGTGCCTATCCGCGATCATCTGTGGCTCCTTCTATGGCATCCACAATTTTGTGATAACCCGTGCAGCGACAGATATTGCCGGATAACTCGTACTTAATTTCATCTCGGCTGGGGTGAGGATTACGTTCCAGTAGTTTTTCACCGGTGAGAACCATGCCAGGAATACAATAACCACACTGGACAGCATGATGGTCTTCAAAAGATTTTTGCATTGCTGTGAGTTCCTGGGTATCAGCCAACCCCTCAATCGTTACGATAAAAGCTCCGTGGACTTCCACCGCCAGAATGAGGCAAGAATTTACAGTTTGTCCGTTTAGAATGACTGTACACGCACCACATTCACCCTCACCACAAACCTCTTTGCTGCCGGTGAGTCTCAGATCCTCTCTCAGGAAATCCAACAGCCTTAGATGAGTTGGAATCTCTCGCTTAACTAGCTCACCATTGATGGTGACTTCGAGTTGAAAGAGATGGGGATTTGGATGATGTAACATGCTTAGCCCTGGGAGCTATCCAGAAAGTTTTCTACATCGGCAAGGTTTGCATTAACTGCCCCGACTGGTATTAAAAGTTTTTGTGCGCTCGCCGTATCCTTGAGACCAGAACCTGTAATCAGCACAACGACATGGTCACCCCGCTTAAAAACACCAGCCTCGGATGCCTGCAAAAATCCTGCATAGGCAGCCGCTGCTGCAGGTTCAGCAAAAATTCCCGTGGTTTCAGAAAGCAGCTTTTGGGCTGCCAGAATATCATCATCACTTACCCGGAATCCTCTGCCACCACTTTCAATGATGGCCCGTCTAGCTTTACTACCATCACGGGGGTGGTCCACACTAATACTATCCGCAATTGTGTTAGCTGAAACAGCCTGAATTTCACCTCTGTGTGAAAGACTATCGATGATAGCAGCTGAGCCATCTGCCTGAACCCCGTGCAGGGCCGGTATAAAATCAATCCATTTGAGTGCGAGAAGATCGAAGAATCCCTTATATACACCTGAAATGATGCATCCATCACCTACAGGAACAAAGATATGATCCGGAACCTTCCATTCATTTTGCTCGGCTATTTCCAGGGCAACCGTCTTCTTACCTTCAGCAAGAATAGGATTTACACCAGTATTTCGACAATAGCTCTGATGTTTCTTAGCCCAGTCAAATGCCAGATCGAAAGCAGTATCATAATTCGCATTCACAGGAACCAGTTGAGCCCCATGTTGGAGAATTTGGGTCAACTTTGCCGGAGGTGCTGTTGCCGGAACAAGGATGATGCTCTTCATTCCATGGAAGGCTGACAGCGCGGCCAGGGAAGAACCAGCATTACCGGTTGACGCGGCGATCATGGTACTCTGACCCTGTTCCCGGGCATGTTGAATGGCCAGTTCGCTGGCACGATCCTTTAAAGAGCCAGAGGGGTTACGTGTATCATCCTTAATTTGTAGTCTTGCAATCCCAGTCTTCTTTGCAATGTGTGGGAAATCCACCAATGGGGTACCACCAACGCGCAATGATCTATTCTCAGGGGCTTCCTTCACCGGGAGGAGCGGGAGATAACGCCACATAGAGGCATCATGATCCTTATTCAGCGAAAGGCGAGGACAGGACGCTGCGATTTTATCATAATCATATACAACATCCAGATTCTCACCACATTTGGGACAAGTATAAACAAAGGGTTCAGCTGGAGCCATCCACTTACACTTGGAACACTGCAAACCTGTAATCGCTTGAGGAATCAATATTTCCCCCTTCTTCCAGTCCTGGGGCTAAACATATTTTTTCAGAAGTCCTGTCTCAGCATTAAAAGCCTCAATTCTCTCATCCCATTCATCAGCCAGATGAAACTTTGACGTCCAGTAGGTTTCATCATACCATTGGGCATCCAATTCTTCAACGGTTTTACCCTGTTGTTCAACCCAGGTAAAATATTTCAAGTTGTGCATGCGCTTTTTGTCCCGATAACTGAGCTCGAGAACACCCTCATCATCCAATCCCTGTAAATAACGTTCGAAATCAACATGGGCTCGAATTTCACTATAACTGCCATGCTCTTGATGGAGCTCTGCGAGTCGAGATTGATACATTTCCATCGAATCTGTGGCGACAGTGAAGACCACATCATGTTCATTGTATTCGTAGTATTTGGCCATCTTGATAGCACCGGCAATATTGGCTATACTCGAAATACCCAGATAATCCAATTTCCCAATTAGTTCAGGATCAATACCCTGGTTTTTTAGCATATCATGACCAACAGGTTCATTAAAAAGGCGGATCAAATTCATGGAAATATTATCATCAATACCGATCACCATATCCATGTTTTTCATATTGTGAATCCATGGGACATGCTTGTCGCCAATACCCTCAATGCGGTGAGCGCCATACCCATTTTGAAGCAGTGTAGGCACTTGAAGCGCCTCGCCAGCACCAACCTTTATCTTTGGAAATCTGGTTCTGAGATAGTCTGCTGATCCCAGAGTTCCAGCAGAACCCTGGGTAAGAAACATCCCGCTAAAACGTTGCTCACCGGAGTCTAGATTGTTAAACACCTTTTCCATGGCTCTACCGGTGACAGCATAGTGCCACAAGGCATTGCCAATTTCATCAAACTGGTTCAAGGTGACAATCTCATCACCTCTTTCGGCCTCAAGTTTTTTTACCATATCATAAATTTCTTTTACGTTGGCTTCACCACCCTCGGTGCGGATGATCTCGGCGCCAACTTGCTCAAGCCAGTCATAGCGTTCCCGAGACATTTCTTCTGGGAGTACAGCAATCGATGGACAGCCCAACAAGTAACCATCGTAGGCACCGCCACGGCAATAATTTCCTGTGGAGGGCCACAGGGCTTTTTGATGTGTGGGATCGAATTGACCTGAAATCAATTTCTCAACAAGGGGACCAAAGGTGGCGCCAACTTTATGGGCACCAGTAGGAAAGAATTTACCAATCAGCACAACGATCCGAGCCTTTACTCCAGTCAGTTCCGGAGGGAGTTCGATATAATTGACATCACCAAAACCACCACCAGTGTGAACCGGTTCGTTTTGCCAGGTTAGTCGAAAAAGATTACGGGGATTGAGATCCCATAAACCAATATTAGAAAGTTCTGCCTTTATGCCCTCAGGAATCAAATCAGGATCTGCCATCTGTTTGTAGGTTGGTAGGATGATGTTCTTTTCTTTACAGCGTTGAATCGTGTTTTTGAGAATCTGTTCCGTATTCATAATTTACTTTCTTTTTGTAACCGCGAATTTCGCGAATTGAACTAATTGATTCGAACTTTTTGCTCGGTTTATCCTAATAATATTTCAGTGGAAGTGTCCTACTGCCTACCAAGTCGAAGCATCAGACACCTTCACTTTATGCCAATTTGTCCATTGCTGCTATTGGATCTTTTTGACCCGTCAAAAACATCATTGCAGCAATGATAAATGGTTTATAGCTGGCCTCCAGATAGGTGTCCTTTCGGTAGCGATCAAATACAGATGCACTCACCTCACCCTGCTCACAGCTTACTCCGGTGATATCAGCTGGCAGGCAATGCATGTATAACGCTTTTCCATCTCTGGTAAGCTGCATTTTATCTTCTGTACATTCCCAGTCGGTAAATTTTGCGTTGTTGGCCAGGCAGCTTTTTTCTAATTCTTTTAGTCCAGCTTGATCACCTTGTTTTAATAATGATGTTCTATCTTCCATGACATGGAATGGTGCCCAGGATTTGGGATAAACGATGTCAGCGTCTGTGAATGCTTCATCCATACTATTGGTTGTTCGGAAGGACCCACCTGAGACTTGTGCTTGTTTATCTGCTAATCCCACTACTTCAGGAATTAAGCCGTAACCCTCCGGATGGGCTAAAGTGACCTCCATCCCATAACGAGTGAGTAATCCAATAATACCCTGGGGGACGGAAAGGGGTTTGCCATAACTAGGTGAGTATGCCCAGGACATGGCGATTTTCTTGCCTTTTAAATTATCAAGGGATCCAAAATAGTTTTTCAGCATGGCCAGGTCTGACATGCTCTGGGTGGGATGGTCTATATCACACTGTAGATTGATTAAACCGGGGCGATTGTGTAAAACCCCTTCCTCGAAACCTGTCTGGACAGCAGAGGAAACTTCCTTCATATAGCTGTGGCCTTCTCCGAGATACATATCATCTCGGATGCCGATCACCCGAGTCATAAATGAAATCATGTTGGCAGTCTCACGTACAGTTTCGCCATGGGAAACCTGAGATTTTTCCTCATCCATATCTGATACAGCCAGACCAAGCGCATTGGCTGCCGATGCGAAGCTAAAACGTGTCCGGGTGGAGTTGTCCCTGAAAATTGAAACGGCCAAGCCAGAATCAAAAACCAGATTTGGTTTTCCAAGACGATGTCTTTCTCTCAAAAGCTCTGCCATAAGCAGGGTTGCCTCTAACTCTACCTGAGTTTTACCCCAGGTCAGTAGAAAATCGCTACCGTAGTTTCCCAGATTTAGGGATTTTATTTTTTCTATTAAGTTTTCCATAATATTTCAGCTTCACTCAATTAATTTTGTTCGTCACATCGAGCGGAGTCGAGATGCAATAAGTTAAATTAAATCCCTCGACTCCGCTCGGGATGACAAACTGGAAATTTGTGTTATTCACCTTCTTCATTTCTCAATATTCTCAAGATATGTCAGTGGTATCGCCACATACATAGCAGCCGCTTTAACCAGGTGATCTTTCCAGGTCTTCTCATTTGGGGCATGCGCTTCTTCTTCTGCTCCAGGGCCAAAGCCAATACAGGGCACACCGTATTTTCCCATGATAGCTACACCATTGGTAGAAAAGGTCCATTTATCTACAACAGGCTCCTCATTAAACAATCCTTTATAGGCATCAACCAAGGAGGTAGTGGCCACATGATCTTCTTCAATTAACCAGGTTGGGAAATACGCCTGGGTGGGATAACTGAGCCCCGTATAACTCGGTCGCTCATAATCATACATTTCTACAAAAGCGTCTCCGGCTTTCACCGAAGGGAGATTCCTGATTTCATTTAGGGCTGAATCAGCGGTTTCACCCACGGTGAGGCGACGATCCACAGAAATGGAGCATCCATCTGCTACAGCACATCGAGATGGTGAGGTGAAAAAGACCTCAGACACTGTCAGGGAACCCTTCCCTAGAAACTCATGGTCAGCCAGACGCGTATTCAATTCTTGAAGTTCCAGGAGAATAGGTGCCATTTTATATATGGCATTGTCTCCTCGTTCAGGTGCTGAGCCATGTGCACTGATTCCAGATGTGGTGACCTTGATTTCCATGCGTCCGCGTTGTCCTCGATAAATTCTGCATGAAGTGGGCTCTGTACTCACCACAAACTCGGGCTGAATTTTCTTATTATCCATGATGTACTGCCAGCATAAGCCATCACAATCTTCTTCCTGGACCGTTCCGGTAACCACCAGCGTGTAGTCAGCTTCCAGGCCAAGGTCTTTGATGATTTTACCGGCATAAACCATGCTGGCCATACCACCTTCCTGATCGGAGGCTCCCCGTCCAATAATGATTTCATCATCTTCAAAACCCTGGTAGGGATCCACATCCCAGTTATCAAGATTGCCAACACCCACCGTGTCGATGTGAGCATCCATTGCGATGACATGGGAACCATGACCTATGGTTCCATAGATATTGCCCATCTCATCAATCTCAATTTTATCGAAGCCAACTTTTTCCATTTCCTGTTTGATGCGCTGGATGACCAGCTCTTCCTGACAACTTTCACTGGGGATGGCAATCATATCCCGTAAGAATCTGGAAATCTCAGGTCGATATCGTTCTGCTTGGTTAAGTATTTGCTGAAAATCTATATTCATATTGTGTCTTTCTTATCAGTATTTTCTATATGCGTCTAGAGCGCTTTCATTGCTGACCAAAGTCGCTTGCTTTGTTTGCGGGCTGTTTCACGAATTCGGGTTTCATCTTTACCCACCAATTGTTTATTTCTCATTCGAAAAGTTCCCCGGGTCATGACATCAGTGGGTTGTCCCAAGCCAAAGAGAAGGTGTCCACTGAAATTGTCGGCGGTCAGTTCTGTACGAGGATCATAATCATAAAAGACCAGATCAGCCTGCGCCTCCTCCTCAATATGCCCCACTAATTTTCCGAATATTTTTAAGGCAATATCAGGATTATTCTGGAAAAGGAGCTCCAGATAATCTACCGGAAGGCTTTCGGTGGCAGCTCGGACGAGCGTGCCTTCCTTGGCCTCCTTGAGCAGGTTGTTTTGCATTCCATCCGTACCAAGTCCAGGGTTCAGGGATTCAATAATCTCTGTTTCCAGCACACCGACTTGATTGTTGGCATTGGATGTGGGGTTGTGAACCAGTTTACAGCCATGTTTTAATAAAATATGACGATCTTCACGGGTCATAAATATGCCATGAATGATCAGGGATTGATTGGACAGGAGTTTATAATCATCCAGCCGCTGAATCACAGATCGATACCCTCTGGTCTGAGCATCTTTTTCGTCAGCCAGATCCTCAGCAACATGTATGTGAATACCGCAATCAGGGAAATCTTTTAACTGTGTGCTCACCATCTCCAAAGACTTGTCTGATAGTGTGAATGAAGCGTGTAGACCCAGACGAGGGGAGATGTATGGATTGGAGGCGTATTTTTTGATAGCACGGATATTTTCCATTAACTCATCTTTAAAATTCGCTTCTCCGTTTCTATCCGAACATTCAAAACAGAGACTTATATTAACGCCAAATGATTCCGCAACAGTTCCCAGAAGATCTAAAGATCCATCAACGAAAAGTGGGCTTGCATGATGATCAATAATGGTTGTGGTGCCATTCTGTATGCAATCCATGAGTCCTGCTTCAAAGGAAGCCCGTGTGGAAGCCTTGTCCAATCCACGGTCCAATTTCCACCAGACCTCTTCCAGGTGTTCAACAAAGTTTTTTGGTGATTTCTGGGGAGGATGCATTCCCATGGCCAATGTGGAGTAAAGGTGAGTATGGGCATTAATAATACCAGGTAAAACAGTCTTACCTTGCATATCCAGAATCTGTCCATCGAAGCCAACGTGTGAAAATCCACGCCCCACAAATTTGATGGTTTCATTTTCAATGAGAATGGAAGCGTGCTCCAGAAATTCTCGTTCACCAAAGGGATCAATAATGCGTAAATTGTGTAATAAGAGCTGTTCCATCTCACTCACCTACCATATCTAAAATGTGTTCAGGCTTTATGGGGATATGAGCAACTGATTTCCCCAGTGCGTTACTTACAGCATTGGCTATAGCTGCGGCTGTTGGAATGATGGCTGGTTCCCCGATACCTTTCGCTCCCCAGGGACCTTCAGGCTCCGGATCTTCCACCAGAATTGATTCGATATCACCCACATCCATGGCCGTTGGCAAAAGATATGTAGTGAGATTGTCGCTTAAAACTTTACCTCCGCTAACTTTGAAATCTTCCGTCAGTGCCCAGCCGATTCCCTGAGCAGCACCACCTTCTATCTGAGCTTCCAGTCCAGCTGGATTGATGGCTCGTCCCACATCATGTGAGGCCCAGATTTTAGCTACCTTCACTTGACCAGTGAGGGTGTCAACTTTGACCCTGGCGATGTGAGTCGCATAAGAATAAGTGAAATAGGCTTCACCGACTCCGTTGATGGGATCATAATCAAGTTCAGGAACATGCCACCAGCCCAGTACATCCATTGGGCGGTTGGATAAATAGAGGTAATTGCAGAGCTCTGCGAACCCCAGCTTCTCGGTATTCCTGATATTGCTTACTTCATCTTGCTCAATTCTTATTTCTTTCAGGTCGCATTGCATGAGTTCAGCTGCAGATTCTTTTAGAATAGGCAACAGTTTACCGGCTGCATCCCTGATGGCGTTTCCCGTCATGACTACATTCCGGCTGGCCACCGAAGGACCACTATCCGGCACTTTATCCGTGTCAGTAGGCAATACGGTAATTCTGGAGGGCTCAACACCCAGAGCTTCTGCAGTCATCTGCTGTACAACGGTGAGAGCGCCCTGACCCATTTCAATGAGACCAAAGGCAACTGAAATCGAACCATCACGATGGAGTTTGATCCTGGCTCCACTCCCATCCATAAACCAACCGGCCGCACCGAGACAATTGCCATAGTGAATCAAGGAGACTCCGTACCCGGTTTTCCAACGGGAGTCTTCTTCTACCTGACGATTTGTCCAATCACAAGCAATCGCAGCGGTATTCAGTGTCTCTTCAGCACCGACACTGCTGGTTAAATGGTGGCCAGTAAGGGTTTTGGTATCAACCTTTACAATATTGCTTAAGCGCAATTCTATGGGATCCATATCTAATTCTGTAGCAATGACATCCATCATCCGTTCATGGCCAAAGGCTGCCTGGGGAGATCCAAAACCTCGAAAGGCACCAGTGGGAGGCAGATTGGTATAGTATGATTTGGATTCCACCGAGATGTTCTCGATAACGTAGGGACCCATGGCCTGCATGGCTGAGCGGTATGAGACTACTGAAGACAGAGTCGCATAAGCTCCGGCATTTTCTTCAAGCTTGATTTCTGCGGCCAATAACTTGCCAGACTTTGACACCCCCACCTTGTAATGCATCTGAAAGGGATGGCGTTTGCTGGTGAGTTGAACATCCGTAGAACGATCGTAGACCATTTTGACAGGTCGTTTCAGAAGTACTGCTGCCAGAGCGGCCCGAGTGCATGTTTCTGAGGGAATATCTTCTTTTCCACCAAATGCCCCACCAGTGGGTGATTGTTCTACACGAATTTTCGAGAAGGGGATTGCCAGAGCCTTCGAAACGGCTTTTTGAACATAGAATGGGCACTGAATGGACCCAAGGATATCAACACCCCCATCAGAAGTCACTTGTGCAATACAAGCTTGTGGTTCGAGATAATAATGTTCTTGAAAAGGTGTTTCAAAACGAGCCTCAATAATGTGATCAGCTTCCTGAAAAGCACTTTCTGGATCACCTCGCTTGACCTGATGTTGACAGGCCAGATTGGTCTCGTGTAGGAAATTATCCTGGGCATCTCGACTCTCATCAATACTTAGTATAGGTGCAAATGACTCAGTTTTTACCTCAACCAGTTTTGAGAGTCGTTGGGCCGATTCAGGGGTTTTTGCGATGAGTATGCCCACACTATCACCTATATAGCGAACTACTTGATCTGCTAGGAGTGGTTGATCTTCTAGAATTACTCCGACCTGATTTTCTCCAGGAATATCACTCGCAGCAAAGAAGGCAACAAATTCGCTATCTGATTCCACCATAGTGGTATCAATGCCAAGTAATCGGCCATAAGGAATGGATGAATAAACGGGAGCTCCATGGACCATGTTGGCGACCTGGATATCAGTAAGAAACCTGGTCTCGCCCGTGGTTTTACCCCGAGCATCCACACGTTTAAGTCTGGTACCGATTATTTGGGAAGATTGTGACATATTACTTAACGTTCATTGGCTATATGAGCCTGGATAGCGCCTTTTCTTTTACAACGAAATTAACGAAAATGACGAATTGCATAGTTGATCAGGTCTTTTCAGTTGATTGGTTAGATTTTGCATGGCGTTTGAATTGGAGAGGAATACGACCAAAATTAATAACGTACCCAACTTCCATACCTGATGCTTTTAAATAGTTGATTAACTGTGCATAATGAGGTCTGGAAATATTTTCAACCGCCTTAATTTCAAGAATAATTTTCTCTTCTACGACCATATCTGCTACATAAATACCGACGTTGTGCCCCCGAAAATAAACATCAAGTTGTTTTTGTTGATCAACAACCAAATCCTCTTCCTGAAGTGCAATAATTAGAGCATTTTCATAAACACGCTCTAAAAAGCCAAGTCCAAGCTCCTTTTGAACCTCAATGGCAAGTTTGATGATATTATCAGTCAGCTCTTTATATAAAATGGATTTCATATTACTCGTTTTGGAATCAATAAAATTAGTTCGTTTCGTTCGTAAATTTCGTTGTTAAAAACATTTAAAACCTCACCCTTCACTCGATTCAAAGGCATCTATGAATTGGAATGTTTTGCCATCAAAGAGACCCTTGTCACTCAGTTTGATGTCTGGAATCACCAGGAGTGCCATAAAGGATAGTGTCATGTAGGGAGCACCCAATTGGGATCCCATCTCCTTGGCAAGGTCATCCATTTCACCATAGCTTACACCTACCTTGAAAGCATCATCATCTGACATAATACCTGCAACAGGCAGGGGGAGGACACGTTCAGTCTTTTTGGCTACCGCTGCGATACCACCCTGGTTCTGAATGATAAGATTCATAGCTTTCGCCAAATCCTCATCCGAAGTACCAACGGCGACAATATTATGGGAATCATGGGCCACTGACGAAGCAATTGCTCCTTCCTTTAGACCAAAGTTACGGATGAGAGCCACAGCTGGCTTAGAAAACGCATAGCGATTCAAAACGGCGATTTTAAGGATATCTTCGTCAGTATTTGGCTTAATAAAGCCATCAGAGTCTAATGTTGGGTGCCATGAATATTTCTTAGTGACCAATTGTCCATCAATAACATCTATAACCGGTACCCGATCTTGGCTTGATTTAATTCCAAAGAGTTGGGGTGTCTGGAGTTTTGCTTCAAATTTATTTATTGGCGCTACAGCCTGAGAACCAAGTTTTGGTGTGCCATTTTCAGCCAGTAGCTCTCCATTGATATAAGTCGCTCTGACCTGAAAATTATCAAAATTGTCAACAAGAATCAGGTCGGCAGGATCACCCGTTTGCAGGAGACCAATATCCAGTTTATATGTTTTAATTGGTGTAACCGATGCGCTCCATAAAACCTTGAGTGGATCAACTCCTGCGGCGATGGCTCGTTTAACCATCTCATTGATATGCCCTTCAGCTAGATCGTCGGGATGTTTATCATCACTACAAAGCATACAATTCTCATAATGTTCATCAAGCAGGGGAATGAGATCATCAAGATTACGAGCTGCGGATCCTTCCCGAATCTGCACCTGCATACCCAAGGACAGTTTTTCCAGCGCTTCATCCAGACTAAAACATTCATGATCTGTCGTGATACCAGCCTCGACATACTTTTTAACAGCTTCACCACGCAATCCTGGAGCATGACCATCGACGACTTTTCCAGCGGTTTTCGCTAGCTCTAATTTTTCTTTGACATCAGTAGCATCATTCAAAACGCCAGGTACATTCATCATTTCTGATAGACTGACGATATCCTCTCGCTGCAACAGGGCTTCAATTTCAGACGCAGTCAGCTCTGCTCCAGCTGTTTCGAAAGGCGTGGCCGGGACGCAGGAAGGCGCACTGAAATGGAACTTAAAGGGTGTTTGACTTGCATTATCCAACATGAACTCTACACCGTGAATTCCCAGTACATTGGCTATTTCATGTGGATCAGAGACCGTGGCGACTGTGCCGTGAATAACAGCAGCTCGGGCGAATTCAGTGGGAACCAACATGGAACTTTCAATGTGAATATGGGCATCGATGAGTCCGGGAAGAATGAGATGTGTTTCAGGAATAGTTTCTTCAACTACAGACTTAATTTTGCCGTTTTCAATATGTACGGTTCCAGAAAAAATGCGTTGATTTAGCACATCAACAATGTTGCCAGAGAGGGAAAAGGAGTTATATGTCATGGTCTTATTCTCAAGTACATGGATAGGGTCAATTCTAGTCGCTTTCTTTTTGAGCCGGTCTGTAATCTAGTATTATTCAGGGAAAATCAGTAAGAAATCTTGGCATATACTGCATATCATCAATTACAGAACTTATCTTGAATCAAGAAAAAAAAAGTGAAACTCCTACTCTGTTTTTTTGAGTTCAGGTCTAATATAGGAAGCACCATTCGAGAGTTGAAACAGTTATAGTCGAGGAATTACTCTATGTTAAGTCGTTTACCTGTTGGCATGTTTGCAAAAGCACTTGCCCCCAGACTAAAATATTTACCCGTTGTTACCCGTGCTGCCTGGCGCAAGCACCTCCACGTTAATAGCGATTTAAAGCAGGGCAAAGGCATTGCCAGTCGTCCCCCTTATCAAATCAGTCTGCGAATAACCAATCGCTGCAATCAACGTTGTGCCATTTGTGGTCAGTTTGGTGATAAAGGCTATATGAATGAGGGAGCCGGTGATCACCTGCTTTCAGAATTGACTTTTGAGGATTATAAAAAAATAGTAGACGAGACTGCTCACTATAAACCCATCTTCTATATAACTGGTGGCGAAGCCCTACTTTACAAGGACCTGTTTAAACTAACAGCCTATATCAAAGAAAAGGGCTGCTATGTGTACGTTATCACCAACGGAGCGGCACTGGAGCGCAATGCCAAACAGATTGTCGACCAGAAATGGGATATGCTGACCTGTTCTCTGGATGGTCCTGAGGAAATTCATGATCAAGCCCGAGGTGTTCCAGGTACGTTCAAAAGAACCTCAAGGGGCATCAAATTGTTGCTTGAAGAGCGAGGGAAAAAACCTGATCCCTATTTCTTGATCTCTGCCACAGTTTCCGAAACCAATCAGGATCACCTGGAGAGTATGTTTGATACTGTTGCTGAATTGGGACCTGATGGCCTCATTCTGTATCTATCCTGGTTCACTACCCAGGAGATCGGTGAAAAACACGCCGATATTCTAAAGAGAGAAATGGGGGTTGATGCAGAAACCTGGAAATCCTATATCGGTCAAAATACTACCATCAAAGCCAAGCAAGTAAAGGAAACCCTTGAGAAGATATCCAAACAGAAATATCCATTTGGTTGGTTTCCAGTACCCTTTATCGATACTGAAAAGATCGTTCCCTACTATGAAGAGCCAGAAGATTTTCTGGGGTTTGGTCCCTGTGTGGCCACCTATATGATGATTGATATCATGCCCAATGGTGATGTTGTGACCTGCCGTGATTATATCGATGTCAAAGTGGGTAATATTCAGGAAACACCTCTCCTGGAACTCTGGAATAATGACAGATTCCGTGAATTTCGAACCTTACTGAATAGGGAGGGTGGAGTCCTGCCACAGTGTAGTCGTTGTTGCGGCTTAATGGGATTCTAAATTATTCTACCTTCCTGCTTTCTGTAAGCTTCAAGACATAAACAGTCAAAAAATATATTATTGTTTAAGCTGAAAGAATGTCTTAGCGTCAATATCAATTAGACAGGTGTTCAGGGATTTATATAAGGTGCTAAGTATTAATGATTAGTCTTAAAAAATTTGAAGCAGGCGATATCCAAAGACTGATTGACTGGGTTCCTGATGCTGACTTTTTATTACAATGGTCAGGTCCACAATATGTGTATCCCCTGGATGTAGAACAACTCACGGCTACCCTTGAAAAGACAAAAGGGGCTCACCCACCTCATTTTATGTTTAAAGCGATGCAGGGTGGGGATGTTGTTGGTCATATAGAGCTCATGAGGGTAGACTATGTTGAGAAAAAGGGCGTACTCGCTAGAGTTCTCATAGGTGCCAGACAATATCGAGGGCAGGGCTGGGGTAAAATGATGATTCAACTGGCTCTTGATTTTGCTTTTCAAGATTTAACACTTAAAAATATTGACCTCGGTGTATTCAAATTTAATAATGCTGCCATTCAGTGCTATGAGCAGCTTGGTTTCAAAACGTATAAAATTACTCCCAGCCTGAAAGATGAGAACTGGTCACTTCTTAGGATGAAATTGGATCGTAATGACTGGAAAAAATAATTTTGTCCCAAATGATCAGAATTGTAGAAGGTAGAACTTCACTATTTTGAGATTCGTGTCTCAAATCTGAACACATCGAGAATCTGCGGGTCGCTTCCGATTGATTCGCCAGAGTTCTTAAACTTTTAAAGGAAAGAGTCCTATTATGAATAAAGTAGACATCGCAGCATGGAATGATCTTGAACCCCTGGTACCAGTCTATGCCATGCTTGCCAATGTTGATCTGGTCGTCACTCGATTTAAAGATAAAGATAAAGATAAAGTTTCAGTTCTCTATGGGAGGTGTCACCACAGGGGCGCTTTGCTGGCAGATGGACATATTCAAGGAGATGACCTTTTCTGTGGCTTGCATAATTGGGATTACAACTACAAGTCAGGTGTTAGTGCCTATAATAATGAAGAAAAACTTCATAAGTTTTCAGCTTGGATTGAAGATGATAAGGTTTGGGTTGATGAAGACGAAATAAAAGCCTGGGAAGATCAAAATCCTCAGCCCTATAATCGAGATGCATATCAAGGTCTTTATCAAGATGTTCACGGTGCTCCAGAAGAACCACATGCTCAGTATATTCAACATTTAGCAGAAAAAGGCTTGAGTGAAACCGGTCATCATGGCAGAGTCGATGCCATGGGAGTACCCCGACAGGACTTGCCCAGTTGGGATGATATTCAATTGCTGACGGCTCAATTGCATAGAGTACCCCTACTGGATGATGCAAGGGTTGGGACAGAGGTAGTTATTGGTCCCAATGCCAAAAAACCTTTAATACTGGAGCGTCCTCTCTTTGTTTCAGATATGAGTTTTGGTGCTCTCTCAGAGGAAGCCAAAGTTTCACTGGCTAAGGGGGCAGAACTGGCCGGAACGGGAATCTGTTCAGGTGAGGGCGGTATGCTCCCTGATGAGCAGGCTGCCAACAGTCGCTATCTCTATGAATTAGCCTCTGCTCGGTTTGGTTACACTATGGACAAGGTTCAAAAGTGTCAGGCCTTTCATTTTAAATGTGGACAGGGAGCGAAAACAGGGACAGGCGGACACCTTCCAGGCAACAAAGTGATGGGTAAAATTGCTAAAGTCCGTGGTTTGGCTGAAGGAGAACCGGCCATCTCACCATCCCGTTTCCCGGACTGGGAAAACATAGAGGATTATAAACGGTTTGCCGAGGAGGTCAGGGAGGCGACGGGTGGAATACCAATCGGTGTAAAGCTATCTGCTCAGCATATCGAAAAGGATATTCAGGCGGCCCTGGATATTGGTGTGGATTACATCATTCTGGATGGCCGTGGTGGAGGAACTGGTGCAGCACCCTTGATTTTCAGGGATAATATTTCCGTGCCAACCATACCCGCCCTGGCTCGCGCGCGTCGTTATTTGGATCAGCAGGGGCGTCAGGATATTTCACTGGTGATTACGGGCGGATTGCGTCTTCCAGCAGATTTTATCAAAGCCCTGGCTCTTGGTGCCGATGCCATTGCAGTTTCGAATTCAGCCCTTCAGGCTATTGGATGTTTGGGTATGCGAGCCTGTCACACCAACAATTGCCCGGTGGGCATAGCCACTCAAAAATCTGAGTTGAGAGCACGTATCAAAATTGAAAAAGGTGCACAGCAACTGAATAATTTTTTCAGAGCTTCTACAGAACTCATGCAGGTTATGGCACGAGCCTGCGGACATACCCACTTGAATCAGTTCAATCATAGTGATCTTACCACCTGGAAGCGCGACATGGCAGACCTCAGTGGTATTACCTATGGTGGCATCTCCCATGAGTAAGCATGAGAAGATCAATTACCTGGAATTTCCAGCCAGGGAGATGGAACTGACCAAAGCATTTTTTGGGGAAGTCTTTGACTGGTCATTTGTTGATTATGGACCTGACTATGTAGCCTGCACCAATGCTGGAATTGATATTGGTTTTTTTAAATCAGACCTGACAGCTCTAACAAGTTCTGGAAGTGTCCTTATTGTCTTTTATAGTGATGCACTTGAAGAGACTCTCGCGAAAATTGAAAAGACCAAAGGTACAATCACGAAACCCATTTTTTCATTTCCCGGAGGGAGACGTTTCCATTTTTCAGATCCTAACGGAAATGAATTTGCAGTCTGGGCTGAACTATTAGATTCCGAATGAGTATCCAACCGCAAAACGTTATCTTAAAAACAGCTGTTTTCACTGGCTTGGCCTTGATTGCCTTTGCGGCAAATTCCGTACTTTGTAGGCTGGCGCTGGGAACAGGAGCTATTGATGCAGCTAGCTTTACTGCGATCCGATTGTTGTCGGGAGCTGTCACTTTGCTATTGATCTTGATTGTCCGTCGTGAAAAATCACTACTACCCCGCAAGGGTAGCTGGATCTCCAGCATCATGTTGTTTTTATATGCCATCACCTTCTCGTACGCCTATATAACTCTGGATACAGGAACTGGTGCCTTGATCCTATTTGGAGCAGTGCAGATAAGCATGATCCTCATATCAGTTTTCTCTGGCAACCGCTTGCACACAAGCGAGTGGCTGGGGATGGCGCTAGCCTTTGCAGGTTTTGTTTATCTGGTTTTGCCTGGGGTTTCAACACCGTCACCGCTTGGTTTTTCGCTTATGATGGTTTCGGGTATTGCCTGGGGTATTTATACTCTCAGGGGGCGTGGCTCGGAAAATCCCCTCAGGGATACTGCTCACAATTTCTTGAGAACGATTCCGCTGATTGCTATTCTCGTCACCCTGGCAATAAAACAGACACAATTTTCATTTGAGGGTATTATGTATGCGGCAATATCTGGCGGGTTGGCCTCTGGTGTAGGGTATAGTATCTGGTATGCTGCTTTGCGGGGACTTTCAGCGACACAGGCTGCCGTTATTCAGTTACTGGTTCCTGTCATTGCTGCCCTGGGGGGAATTCTGTTTGTTTCTGAAGTGATTACCTCAAGGCTTGCTGTTTCAGCTCTCATGATCCTTGGTGGCATCCTCCTCGTTATTTTGGGGAGATATGTCTTCATCTATCGCAAGGCGCAGTGATTCCAGCCATCCTGCAAAATAGAACCTGCTTGTATCGGCGGGGTTAAGGTCTAGTTTTCTGAACAATATTCAATGATGACAATTGAATTGTTGTCGTGCTCATATCTCGGGGGATATAAGGACAAAAAATCCAATGATAAAAAATATAAAACCACTAGGGTTCACGTGGGAGACTCGAGACCCTTTCCTTTTCTGTGTGCACCACAGAGATGCCTATCCTCAAGGGGACGGTAAAATGGGTCCTGCCGTGTCTCTAGCTGGACGTAATATTGGTCAGGATTTCGACCAAAAAGACGGTTGGAATATGTATCACGGTCATCAAGTGCCAGGATTTCCGGCTCACCCTCATCGTGGCTTTGAAACGGTGACAGTTGTACTCGATGGACTTGTAGACCACCATGATTCGGCTGGTTCTTCCGGGCGCTACGGGAATGGCGATGTCCAGTGGATGACGGCAGGAAGCGGACTTCAACATTCTGAGATGTTCCCCCTGATACATAAAGACCAAGCTAATCCCCTGGAACTCTTTCAAATCTGGTTAAATCTTCCCAGCAGTTCAAAAATGGCAAGTCCCGCCTATAAAATGCTTTGGTCAGAATCTATCCCGATTCTCCGGTCTCAGGATGAACAGGGCAGGAAAATCGAAACTCGCATTATTGCAGGAACTTTTGGCGGTAAATCAGCTCCGGAGCCAGCACCAGACTCATGGGCTGCTCAATCAACTAACCAGGTAGCTATCTGTGTAATTACTCTGGATGCAGAAGCTGAATTTGTCCTGCCATCCTGCAAAGCCGGGGTCAATCGCGACCTCTACTTTTATGAAGGCAGTTCGGTTACAATTGCTAATCAGGAAATCTCAGAATACCATGCTATAGAACTGGTTTCTTCTGAGGAAATCAAGCTTAAAAACGGACCGAAACAATCACGAATCCTCCTTTTACAGGGGATGCCTATTGGAGAACCCGTTGTTCAATATGGTCCCTTTGTTATGAATACTCAGGCTGAAATCCAACAAGCCTTTGATGATTTTAGAGCAACTCAATTCGGCGGTTGGCCCTGGGACAGAAATGATCCTGTAAATCCCGAGGATCAGGACAGATATGCCAGGCATTCCGATGGAACTGAAGAAGTTATAGATGTCCGGGACGAGAATTGAATAAGGATTGGTTAGTTGATATAGAATTGGAGGGAGAATCAGTTATCTTGATCCCCCTTCACGCTGCACATAGTGGCACGCTTGTAGAGGCAGCCATGGATGGGGAATTGTGGAAGCTATGGTACACCAGCGTTCCCTCAGAAAAATCTATTCACGACTACATTGCATTTGCTCTAAATCAAAAAGCATTGAAGCGAAGTTTGCCCTTTGTTGCTTTGGATAGTTCTACACGAAGGGTGATCGGCTCGACCCGCTTTTGTAACGTGGAACCTGAACACAGGCGTGTGGAGATTGGCTATACCTGGTACGCTAAGAGATTTCAAAGGACATCAGTAAATACTGAATGCAAATATCTCCTACTGAGACATGCCTTTGAAAGTTTAAATGTCATAGCTGTTGAATTCAGGACACATTGGCAGAATCTGAGTTCCAGAAATGCAATAGCCAGATTGGGTGCGAAACAGGATGGCGTTTTAAGAAATCATCGCAAAGACAAACATGGAAGCTATCGTGACACTGTGATTTTTTCCATTCTCGATAATGAGTGGCCCACTGTCAAAAAGGATTTAAGCTTTAAGCTGACCGATACTTCTAAATGAGTCGAGTAAATGAAGACAGACAGTCCTTGAAGGGGACAAAAGCTGTAATCACAATGTGGTTGACTGGTATTTTGATCCTCTCTTGTTCTGTTATGGATGATACCACCATCCCCAAGGATCAATTTACCCAGGTTGAGATTAGTGACTTTGACGTCAATATGCAGAAGGATTATATCAGAGGCAAAATTCAGAATAATGGCGAACATAATATCACCACATCCATCTTCAAGTTTGAAATATACGTGGGTAGTCAAGAGGTTTCCAGAAGAACGAATCTGATGAATGAAAGCTCAGCAAATAAATACACCGGAAAAGATTCTCTGAATCCTTTAAATTTGCTTCTCTCACAGAATTTTGTGGTTCGTGAAACCCTCAAACCTGGCTATTCAACGGAATTTTACTATGAACTGAGAATGGATTACGAATTTCATGATTTTCTCTATACATACGAAATCGTTCAGTTAAAAGGACGTTAAAAACTAAAAATTATTTCCTTTCTACGGGCAAGCTTCATAGAGGAATACGGCGTAATTAATATTATACTCTGACCAAATCATGAGGTGTGCTGAATGAAATGTCCTTACTGTGCTGAAAAAATCCAGGATGATGCAATTTTTTGTCGCTACTGTTCGGCTATGAAAGAAGATGAACTATGGATACCACCCTCTTCGTCTAAAGAATCAACAGCTAGCGGTGTCAAAAGTCCTCGTTTTACCATGCGATTCGCAGGTTTCTTTTTCTTCGTTTCCGCTCTGGCAGAGCTCGTATCTATTGTCTCTCCAGTTGCCTTGTTTGGTGCTGAGCGCAGTGGAATTGTTGCTGTGATATACCATCTCTTATATATAGGTATATATGGGGGCATGGGATTAGGCCTATGGACAGCAAAACCCTGGGGGTTTCAGATGATATTTACAGGAACCCTGGTATATTCGGTTGACAGGTTGCTTTTTATCATGTATGGTCAAGCTACATCCAGCCTCTTAAGTGACTATGGCGAGATGATTGGAGCCGGGGGACAAGAGCTTGTGGCGCAAGCATCTGCATTAACTGTCGTTGCCACCCTGATCGCTTGGTGGGGTTTTGTTGGATATGTGTATTTCAAACGAGATTATTTTCAAGAACCTTCAGATTCATAAAGCATAGTTGAGGTAGATTAAAAAGCCATGGATCCTTTCGAGACAAAGAAAACTAAAAAACCTTCCAAGCGTCATCAACCGCGTGGGCTCACCATTTTATTTGAAGACAACGATATTCTGGTTGTTGATAAGATGAGTGGTCTCCTGTCAATGAGTAATGCCAAGACCCGTGACAGAACCGCCTATTTTGCCTTGAATAATTATGTTCGCAAAGGGAATCCAAAATCTCGAAAACGAATCTATATCGTTCATCGATTGGACAGGGATACTTCAGGCGTTTTGGTCTTTGCAAAAAGTGAAAAAAATAAACGCTATTTGCAGGACGAGTGGAAAAACTTCAGCAAAAAATACTACGCCGTCATCCATGGAAACCTTTCTGAAAAGGAGGGCATCCTATCTTCGTACCTGGCTGAAAATGTGGTTCATAAAATGTATTCCACCGAGGATCAAAAAATTGGAAAGTTAGCCAAAACCGGCTACAAAGTTCTCCAAGAGTCAAAAAGATACAGCCTGGTTGAAATTGACTTGATCACAGGTCGGAAAAATCAAATTCGTGTTCAGTTTGCTGATATTGACTGTCCCGTAGCCGGAGATAAAGTCTATGGCGATAGTGCTAAAGGCATCAAGAGATTGACCCTGCATGCTGGTACGATCAATATCAAACATCCCGGTACAAAAGCAAAAATGACTTTTGAAGCCAAGATTCCCAGCTATTTCCAACATCTTCTGAACAAATAATTGCAGGGTAGCTGACGTGGATGTTGCCATCATCGGGGGGGGAGCAGCAGGCTATTTTTCAGCCATTTCTATTAAAGAGAATTTTCCCGATGCCACGGTAGTTATTTTTGAAAAGACTCGTCACCCTCTAGCCAAAGTCAGGATTTCCGGTGGGGGCCGCTGTAATGTTACCAATGGCAATACATCTATCAGTGAACTTGCCAAGGCTTATCCCCGTGGTAAAGCCCTCATGAAACAAGCACTGAGAGTATTTAACACCAAGCACACCATGGAATGGTTTGAATCCAGAGGTGTGCCCCTCTTTACCCAGGATGACATGCGCGTTTTTCCCGTATCCCAGGATTCAAGTAGCATTGTTGATTGTCTACTGGACCAGGCGGAAGACCTGGGTATTGTATGTGAGTTCTGGTCAGGGATTGAGAGGATCTCAAAAATTAGTAATCAGCTAGAGCTACATTTTACCAGACAGGATTTACCCCCCAGAAATTTTGACAAGGTGATTATAGCAAGTGGTGGGTCACCCCGACCTGAGGGGCTGAAATGGTTGGAAAAGTTAGGTCATGAGACCGTTGAGCCCGTGCCTTCCCTGTTTACATTTAATATGCCCAATGAATCCATTGTTGAGCTAACAGGTGTTGCAGTAAATCCTGTGTTGGTCAGTATTCCTGGAACCACCTTAAAAACCAGAGGGCCACTGCTCATCACACATTGGGGCTTGAGTGGTCCTGTCATTCTGAAGCTTTCGGCTTTCGGAGCCAGAATCTTTAATGAAAAGGACTATAATTTCGAGCTACTGGTAAACTGGGTGGATCAAACAAATCATGAACTGGTTTTGGATCAACTAAATGCTACTATCACTGGACACTCACGTAAACTTTTACCCAATATTCGACCGTTTGGATTACCTGACAGACTGTGGCGTTATCTGATACAAAAAAGCGAGTTATCGTTAACCAAGCAGTGGGGAGAACTTGGGAATCGAGGAATGAACAAGCTAGCAAGTGTCTTAACTAATGATATGTACTCTGTTTCTGGAAAAACAGGCTTTAAAGATGAATTTGTGACCTGTGGGGGTGTGAACCTCGAGAGTATTGATGCTAAAACCATGCAAAGCAAGGTCTGTAAAAATCTATATTTTGCCGGGGAAATTCTGGATATAGATGGCATTACGGGCGGCTATAATTTCCAGGCAGCCTGGACGACTGCATATATTGCAGGAAAGCTTAATTAGAGTACTACTTTAAGCTCTTCTTTCACAACGAACCAAACGAAATTCACGAAGACATTTAATGCTATTTCGTAATATTCGTCAAATTCGTTGTAAAAATTGTAATAGCACCAGTAAAAAACTAACTTTATTGATAGACACTAATTAAGCTGGATCGAAATCTAAGAAGAATCCAAGAATTGGAATAACTGCCAGTTCGGGCAGTATGGTAAAAGGGGTGTCCATGAAAACAACACGCAGAGAATTTCTCAAATCCGTTGGGCTGGGTACTACCGCTTTAATGGCACCGAATTTATTCTTGAATTCATGCATGAAAAAAAATCGCCCCAACATCATTTTTATTATGAGCGATGATCATGCAGAACGAGCTATTAGTTGTTATGGTAGCAATTTAATTGATACTCCCAATATTGATCGCCTGGCGAACGAGGGAGTTCGCTTTCAAAACAGCTTTGTGACCAATTCCATCTGTGGTCCCAGTCGAGCCACTCTGCTTACCGGTAAGTATTCACACCTTAATGGAATGTTGGATCATAGCTGCACCTTTGATGGATCTCAGCCGACCTTTCCGAAAATGCTTCAAAAAGTGGGCTACCACACATCGATTGTAGGAAAGTGGCATCTGAAGACCGAGCCAACCGGGTTTGACTATTGGAACATTCTCAAAGGTCAGGGTCAATACTACAACCCGGATTTTACTGAGAATGGTGAAAAGAAAAGGTATATCGGCTATACCACTGATATCATCACTGACCAGGCCATTGATACACTGAATAATCTAGATAAATCCAAGCCTTTTTGCATGCTCATCCATCATAAGGCACCCCATCGCAACTGGATGCCTAACATCAAACATTTAGACGCCTATAATGATGTCGAGATTCCGCTGCCAGACAATTTCCATGATGAATACATCGGCCGTCTAGCGGCAGGTAAAGCTGATATGCGGATCGATGATATGTATCTCACTTTTGATATGAAACTACACGGTGAATCAATTGAAGAAGAGACGGGATCCGGTGGCAAAAGATCGTTTGCAGAGAAGGTCACTGAAACATGGAAAAACACTTATAACCGTCTGACCGAAGAACAAAAAGCCGGTTGGGATACCCATTATGACAAGGTGAATGAGGAATTCAAAACGCTCAAACTCACTGGCGATGAGCTATTAAATTGGAAATATCAACACTATCTCAAAGATTATTTGCGCTGTATTATGTCTGTGGATGAAAATGTGGGTCGTGTCCTGGACTATTTGGATCAAGCAGGATTAGCAGAAAATACTATCGTCGTCTACACTTCGGATCAAGGCTTTTATCTCGGTGAGCATGGGTGGTACGACAAGCGCTTTATGTATGAGGAGTCATTGAGCATGCCGCTGGTGATGCGCTATCCTCAAGAGATTCAGCCTGGGCAGGTTGCAGAGGGTTTGGTTATGAATCTGGACTTTGCTTCTACGTTTCTGGATTTTGCTGGTGCCACTATTCCTGATGATATGCAGGGACAATCATTACGGGGTATTGTTAAGGGCCACACACCTGACGACTGGCGTGAATCCATTTATTATCATTACTATGAACATCCCCATGGATGGCATAATGTCAGACGACATTATGGTGTTCGGACTGAACGCTATAAGCTGATTCACTTCTATGAAGAGGAAGACTTCTGGGAACTATTTGATCTGGAGAAAGACCCTTCTGAGATGAACAATGTTTATTCAGATCCTGCTTACAAAAAAATTGTGCAGGAAACCAAACGAGAATTAATCAGACTACAAAAACTATATGGTGATACGAATATAGACAAAACCTAAGTGGGACGTTCCCTTTAGAATCGTTTGGTATAGGCATGGCAATAGGGTGTACCGCCTGACTTGATATAATAGTCCTGATGATATTCTTCACCATTGTAAAACTCCACGGCAGGTGTGAGAGCCGTAGCGATATCTAGCCCCTTATCCTCAAGCAGTTTAATCAGTTTTTTAGCAGTGGCTTTCTGATCCTCAGATAGATAAAAAATCTCTGATCTGTATTGGTTGCCGAGATCTGGTCCCTGACCATCTACCTGCGTGGGGTCATGAGTCTCAAAAAATATTCTGGTAAGGGTTTCGTAGCTGACTTTTGCAGGGTCAAATACGACTTCCACCGCCTCTGCGTGACCGGTGGTTCCGGTACAGACCTGCTTGTAGGTGGGATTGGGGAGGAAGCCTCCAGTATAACCAACACTGGTGGAAATAACGCCATCCACTTGTTGAATATGATATTCTACGCCCCAAAAACAACCAGAAGCAAAAACAGCTTTTTCCATATTTATCTCCACGGGTTCAAAATTTAAGGAAATTGAATTTACACAATGGCGAGTATTCTTTGAGGTAAAGCCTTCTCCCAAAAAGACATGTCCGAGATGACCATCACAATTGGCACATAGAATTTCTGTTCTGCTCCCATCGGCATCAGTGACCCGCTTTACTGCACCAGGAATTTCATCATCAAAGCTGGGCCAGCCACACTGGGCATCAAATTTATCGTTTGATCGATAGAGAGGCGCGTCACACTGTTTGCACGTATAGGTTCCCCTGGCATCGTGGTGCTCGAATTTTCCACTATAGGGTCTTTCTGTGCCCTTCTTGAGAATCACCTGCTGTTCTTCAGGGGATAATTTATTGTATTTCATAGGCTCCTGCGCTTGATTGCAATTAAAGAACACCAAAGTTAAACTAAGGATGGAAATAGATTTTGAAATCTGTTTTGGAAACCATTTTTGTCTCATCAATACTCCTTTAGACCTTAGATTAGTGAATATACTATATGACCAACGAATTATGACAATATTTGTTCCATATGGTTTATCTTCTCGACGGAAGAATTCGATTCTTACTACCAACTATTTAGACATTGTGATTGAGGAAGAGACGTTATGAATCTCGATAAATTAAAGCAGGCAGAAGCAAAATTTTTCAATATGTATCCTGGGGGTTTTGAGCACCCTGAGATGGTCGCTATTGGCAAAAAGCATAAGATGAATAAGATGATTACCGCTGTTCAAGAGGAATTTTCAGAGGATCAATTTGAAAACCCCAGATCCATAGTTCAGACTATGAGCAAAATGATAAGCCGCTCATCCATGGTGAGCCTCTTCGAAAAACCGAAATTCAGAGATTTTATAAATAGCCTTCATAATCAACATGAGACTATTTTGGCCCACGGATTGAAAGAGATGTTGCACGGAAATCAGGAGCAGGGATTCAATATGATGCTGGATGTGCTTATCACTGGGAAAATGGCAAAGTGGTCACTCATCTCAGCGTTGCCCGTCTATCATAAACCATTTGAGGAAGTTTTTGTTAAGCCTACCACGGCTAAAGGTGTGATCCAACAGTTTGAATTGGAATCCCTGGTTTATAAGCCGCGTCCGAGCTGGGAATTTTACAAGGAATTTCGCTCAATAATCAATGAGATGAAGTCTAAAGTAGATAGTAGGTTGGCACCTAATAATGCTGCTTTTACTGGGTTTTTAATGATGAGTCTGAATCAATAGTATGTGGAACTATGCCCGATAATGAATCTCTAGCCAAGCATCCCTTTTCGTATCAGAGGAGCAAGGATGGTGTGGTCAGAATATTTAGGTCCAACCATCTTGCCACCACTTTGCGGGAGAAGTCGGCCCTGCGTTTTCTTTCAAAGATTAGTTTTGCCAACGAGGAGAACTCCCAACTGATCATGGCCAAAGCTACAGGTCAGTACAAGTTTGGGAATGAGAACGATCGGCGAGAGTGAACGAAAAAAAACCACACGGAAGCAGCGGTTTTCTCTCGTCACGTGAAAGTGACCATCACCAAATTTTGAAGCATTAAAAAACCGCTCGGATAGAGCGGTTTTTTCTAGCGCGACCCCGAAATGGTCTTGCGTTAGTGGAAGCCTTTACCTGTATTAGTCAAATTTAATTTCAATACTTATCTCTTCGCCTTTTTTGTGTATGTCTTCAGGACTGAGATTGGAGTGACCCATATAGGCCTGGAGACATTTTTCCCCAACATCTCCTTTTATCTCATCACCATTGACAAAAAATTTGCCCTCTTTTATAGAGATAGATTCAATTTTTTGAGGAGGTGTAACACCAGCATCTTCTAAAATATCCTGGAAAACTTCCTCGAGATTTTCAAGCTCAATGACTTTTATTAATGAAGAGTAATGCTCTCTTTTGAAAAGTGCCCGATCCGACTCCAGGGCCTCCAGATCGATAAGAATAGCCTCCAAACCAGCTAGTTTTTCAGAATCAGCCAGCTCAAATGATTGCATTTTAAATTCCAGTTCCTCCATGCGTGGGTGTAGTGCCTCAAGTTCAGCGAATTCCGTAGCATCTTCTAAATAGTTCTGATACTTGTGAAATTTATTAGGTGAAACATCCTTATCATTGTCAACGACCTTGATGATGGCCTGAGTCATGGGATCAAAATCAATGACAATTTTATTTTTCCTGAAGAATCCAGATTTTTTAATTACGATTCGAGCAGCTTTTCTTTCATGCCGTGGCATTTTGTGGACAAATACTTTTTTTAGGGCTGAATCTCCGAGAACCTCAAAATTCCCCTCATGTGACCAGAGAAAATGGTCCTGAAGAGAATCTCCTAGAAACTCAATATTTATTTTATGATCCACCAGGATTTCCTTTTTTAAGGAATCTCCATCATGGCCCATTTTGTGGACGATGACCTGTTTGGTCTGTGCTAGTACAAGGGAAGCGCTAAATGTTAAAATCAGTAGAGTGACGAATTTGCTTTTTGAAAACATGTTGATGATGCTCCTTATTTATTTCTGGCTCAAATCTAATACAGCCAGTTCATACAATTAGATTTTGGCACGAGTGAACCATTTTTGGTTGCGAATGGGGGATATGGGGTAAATCAGGCTTTGCGATATCAATTTGTAAATTCATGACCTCGAGTGGATATTTGAAAGCCTTGACAATTCTAGCTTCCTTTAAAAGACCAGATTTTTCCAGCAGAACTCGAGCCACTTTTTTACCTTGTAAACGTGCTTTATGGATAAGAATTTCAGGAAACGTTGATTCTTTGAGAATCTCAATGTGACCTCCATTGGAACAGATGAAACGGTCATGCTGAGAATCTTCATCAAGAATTACCTGATGGATATTAACCCTTTTGGGCTGTGCCAGCGTCCAGGAGGCGCCGAGTGTTAATAATAGAAGAAAAATTACTTTGTTTTTTGAATACATCTGATGATTCTCCTCTTTTCTGGCTCAATACTAACACTTTGTATCCCAAGAATTAAAATTTGGCATGAGTGGACAAAATTTGGGTGCAAACGGAAGATGAGCAGTAATAAAGGGTTTGTGACAGCTTATCATGGATTCATGCCATGGAGTCTGCACATTAGAGCCTTTATAGTCGAAGATGTGATGAAAAAATATATATTCCTTCCACGATGAATCGAAAATGGATAGAACCACTGCTCCTTTTAATCCTGTTTGGGTTAATTTATTTCACTCCCATTGGGATGGCAAAACTACCAGTTTTTTCAGGGCAGTTTAATAATCTTGATGGCAGCCTCTATTCTGTACGTTTGATGGATGTGGTCATCTCAGCCTTTTTAATCCTTTTTGCTTCCAGGTACTTGATCCCTAACCAGCTCGACAGAAGATCAATTTTGAAGATTGTGATTGCCTTCGGAACTGTTCTTCTAGCATGTTCAGTCATTGAATATGGTTGGGATGCGCTTACACTTCGGGTATTCAATCTTCCAACAGCTGCTGGAGAAGTCTCAGATAAAATGCTACTGTATACCCGCAGAGAGACGTTGAATCTTACTATTCTCTCTGGGAACTTAATTGTTTTGACGGCTGGTATATTTTATGGTCTGGCGCGGGATCGTAATTCCCAAATTCGAAGACACGAGAGACTGGAACTTAAGAATCTAGAAGCAGAGGTCAAATATCTGAGATCCCAACTCAACCCGCATTTCCTTTTTAATTCTCTGAATAACATTTACGCCATAACGCAAAGAAATGATGATCAGGAGGGGAGTGATGCTCTTTTAAGACTCTCCGGTCTGATGCGGTATATGCTCTATGATAGTGCTGGAGACAGCATCGGTTTACATCAGGAAATTGAGCATCTCCAAAATTTTAAGGATCTCATGTTGCTAAAATACAAACGGGATGATCCCCCTTTTGTTGATATTCAAATTGAGGGGGAACCTGAGAATTTTCGTGTGGCACCACTAATCCTTTTACCCTTTGTGGAAAATGCATTTAAACATGGAATTGATAATCATGGTAAGGGATATATCAAGATGAAGCTGGTTGCTGCTCGTGATGTGATTGAATTTTCGATTAATAATTCACGATTTCCGGATCGAGTCGCATCTCAAGAGCACAAAGGAATAGGCCTGGAAAATGTGACGCGACGGTTAGAACACCTATATCCTGAGAAACACACCTTAGAGATTAGTATGACTGAGGAGGAGTATCAGGTACTTATGAGGATATCATTGTGACGAATACTCTGTGTTGTGTTATTGTTGATGATGAGCAGGGAGCCATTGAGGTTCTCAGTTCATTTGTAAACAAAGTGAGCTGGCTGGAATTGGGTGCCTCCTTTACGGATCCGCTTGAAGCACTGAATTATCTGTCAAATGAGCAGGTCGATCTAGTTTTCATGGATATAAATATGCCGGATCTGGACGGCATGCAGCTCGCAAAATTGGTCCAGAAGATGGGAGTGGAAATTGTTTTTTGCACAGCCTATCCTGAACATGCTGTCGAGAGCTATGAAGTTCAGGCTTTGGATTACTTATTAAAACCGATTCCATTTGAACGGTTTTTAGCTGCCGCGAATCGAGCTCAAAGCCAAAGGTATCCTGCGGAAACCAACCAGTCCCCAGAATCTATAGAGCAGGGGCATTCACAAATATTTATTAAGAGTGGTGCCCAGATACATCAGGTCGATTCAGATAAGATCAGTTTTATTAAGAAGGATGGGCACTACATCATCTTCAAGATTAATGGCAAGGAGCTTTTATCTCGTATGACCTTCAGTCAGCTGCTAGAGCTTCTCCCCACCAAAGATTTCGTTCAGGTTCATCGTTCGTATGTGGTTGCCGTGAAAAAAATTGAAGTCATTCAAAAACAATTCATTCAAATCGAAAGCAAAGAAATTCCAATTGGAGATTCTTTTAAAAAAGAATTCTTCCAGCGAGTCAATTTTATTGGGAATTGAGGATAGCTCAAAAGCTTGATAAACAAAAAAGGCTCCCAGAAGGAGCCTTTTTAATTAGATGTTTAAGAATCTATTTTGCATTACCAACAGCTGCTTCCAATTCTTTGAAAGCCTGGGAGGCTTTGAACTCAGCATAAAGAGCCTCTTCATTTTTGATGACATTCACCACAGCTGTGCTAACAGCATCTTTTTTCAAGCCAAGCTGCACATATGCGATCCAGGTGCCACCAGTTTTTTCGTAGGGGTAGCGTTTCAGGACCGTGACACCATTCAAGGTGTTATCTGTAACCGTCTTTGATGTGGATTGATAAAACTCAACGATTTGAGTGTTTTCTGTCATGCCAGCTTCTTGAGTAAAGCTTTTTACCTGACTCTTCACATTGGCGGAGATGCGCTCTGAAAGCTCTACTTTGCCAGCCTGTTTAGCTTTGTCGATGGCTAAATCCATTTTGCGGGACTCACCCATACCAACGGCATAGATATACATATCATCTTCCTCAGGAGGATTGGTAAACCAATCCGGCAAATCAGTGGGTCCCTTGGGATTATTTGCATCTTTTGGCATGTCGATGACTTCTTTCCCACTCGAGCAGTTAATCATGACCAAAGCGGTCAGTACAATTAAAAAACTTAATTTCACTATCTTCATGTTACCTCCTAATTATTCAAACTCACTTTGGCGAAGCGATTTGAATATAAGTTAATTATTCCTGATATCATGAAAAAGTTGGTAATACCAATTGTCCATAACTACTTTCCTTTCATCGAGTAAACCTCAAATCAAACAGATCGGATTATTATGCACAGGATATGTCTTGTGTTGTTGGCTATATGCTTACAGGCCAATGACATACGTATCTCTGAGGTGATGTCAAATCCTCAGGGATCGGAGTATGAAAATGAATTTATCGAGATCTTTAATGCTGGTGACCATGTGATGCAAATCAATGGCTGGATTTTGAGCGATGGAAATGGGGTAGATACGATTTCCCATTTATCGGGTCCAATTGGGGTTCAAGCTGATCGCTATGCCCTTATCGTAGATCCTGGATATGATTTTCTTTCTGGACCATACCCAGGCGTCCTCAATGATTCGCTTTCGATTTATACTATTTCAACAGATGCCAGCTTTGGAAGTGGCGGACTCTCAAACGCAGGCGAGTCAGTTATCATTCGAAGTCCAGACTCGACAATCTCAAGTGTTATGTCCTGGTCTTCGTCTACTACGAATGGTTACTCTTGGGAAAGAGTCTCTGTGGCCACGGTTGATTCACTCAGCTCCTGGGAGCAGTCTTTAGATATAAATGGAACTCCAGGTTATCGTAATTCAGTTACACCACCCCTCATTAATCTGAGTTTGTTGGGAATTGAAATCGAACCTGGAGTGGTCGATGAATTGGTGAATATCATAATCACTTTAAAAAATGAGGGTGAGCATGAGATTCCGAATTTTTCAATTTCCATTTATCGCGATGAAGATCAAAATGGTGAAAAAGGAGCAGGCGAGTGGGAAACATCCATTCAGGAAAATTCGGTGTTGAGTTCGCAGGAGGTCATGGAATTCCACATCTCCCTTTTCCCCCTCGTTCCAGGGGTGCATCAGCTTGAGGTGAGAGTATTCACAGAAAATGATGAAGTTTCAGTAGATGATTCCCTGCGCTTTGAGGTAATGGGATCATATCCCACAAATATCATCAGCATTACTGAAGTCATGTATAGTCCCTTTTCAGATCAACAGGGTGAATGGGTGGAAATCCAAAATAGAAGTGGGGAAGCCGTTTCATTGCAGGGGTGGACATTCTCAGATGCTAATCAAACACGCCATCTCATTGCCGATAGCCTGTTATATATGGATTCATTTGAGTATTTAACCCTGTGTGCTTCATCAAATATCACGAATTATTTTGGTCTTGAACTTGATCAGGTTCTTGAACTCAGTTCATGGCCAGCCTTAAATAGTTCATCTGATTCGGTCCGTTTGTTTGATGCAACAGGCCATAGGGTGGCTTCGATATATTATAGGGGAAGTTGGGGTGAATCTGCAACAACACTGGAACGTCGACATCCAGACAGCCATCCCCACGAGGAAATCAACTGGGCAGCCAGCGCACATACCGATGGGGGCACCCCATCACGGATGAATACGCGACATCTGCTCCCAGTGGACATTCAAATTGATCAAATAGTCGTAGAAACTTCAAGTACAATTGGACCGGCGCAGGCACAGGTGTGTGTCGGCTTTCAAAACCTGGGTATCGACACATTGTATTTATTGGAACTTGAATCTGATGCTGACATCTACTGGTCTGGAGCTTTACCAAGCTATGAACTGGATTCACTAATTTTCACCAGCTCAATGTTATGGCCGGGATACAACGAAATTCCAATCCGCATAATTCATGATGACGAGATCTTGGCAGACACCTCTGTACAGGTAGTGTTGGGTTTTCAGCCTGATCAAATTGCCATAAATGAAATCCACTATCTTCCTCACGAAGATCAGGTCGAATTCCTTGAATTTATAAATACAAGTTCAAACGAAATTGATCTGAAGGGGTGGAGTTATATGGATCGCAGTGGTGCTGAAGGCGAAGTGATGTCATCGTTTCTCATTCAGCCTGATAGCTTGTTTTTATGGACTGGTGATGCGAACAGGCTGGGGGATTGGGCACCATCCTCTGCCAGTATCAGTGAGCTTTCATCCTGGCCAAGCCTAAATAACAGCTCGGATTCAATTATTGTCAGGGACCCACTGGGACATAGGATGCTCGCGATAGATTATCTCACTCCAGCGAATAGCGAAATTGGCAAAAGTCTGGAGCGGTTGGCGCTTTGGAAGGCTCAAGAATTGGAGTCCAGCTGGTCTATCTGTCATGATCCGATTGGTATCACTCCCGGCAGGCAAAATTCGGTACTCATACCGCCACAGAACCTGGCTGTACAAGATTTGGTATTGTTGGATTCAATTCTCTGGAAAAACACAGTGTTTTCAATCAAGCTTCCTGTTGCAAATGCAGGGATATCTCAGGCAGTAGGAGCTCAGCTCAATATCAGGCTACACCACAATGATACTCAGATCGAAGACTGGACAGAGATATTACCTCCCATTGAGGCCGGGGACACTTTAATCTCGGAAATTGATCTCATTTCAGAGTCTTCAGGCTGGATAATCATTGAAGCTGAGGTTCAATATAATGGCGATGAATTATATGATGATAATATCATAGTTCAGCGGGTATACATATCTGGGGATGCATCACCTCTGGTCATAAATGAAATTATGCCTTTGCCTGTTATAGATCAGAATGAGTGGATCGAAATTTACAACAGGAGTGCCGAGACTGTGAATATGTTGGGATGGTTTATTGCAGACAATTCCGGATCAGCAATTAGTATTTCTGATACCAGTATCCGGCTGGAACGCAACAGCTATCTGGTGATTGGTAATGATCTAGGTCTGGCACCAAATCTACATGGTGGTGATTATCTGGGAATCCCGCATTTTCCAACGCTGAACAATTCTGACGAGAGCCTCACTCTATCTGATCCACAACGTATTTCCATGGATGAGATGTCTTATAGTGCAGATGCAGCTTTGGTGCAGGGACGTTCCTTAGAGAGAATTCGTCCGCAGGTCTCAGGTCAGGATACCAGGAATTGGAGCGTTTGCATTGATGGTTTTGGCTCAACTCCAGGAGTGGAGAACAGTCTCTATCTGGATGTCCTAACATCAGAACTGTTTGTTGAACTGGAGCCTAACCCTTTCTCGCCCAATGGTGATGGACATGCCGATCAAGTGGTCATACAATATGAGTTGCCGTTTGAGCACGGACTCATGTCTGTGATGGTTTTTGATATGGCAGGTCGAAAAATTGCAGAGCCAGTACAGATAAATCCTGTGAGTCACCGCGGACACGTGTTTTGGGATGGAGAGGCAAATTATGGTGGTAAGGCTGTGACAGGCCTTTATATCATGAAATTGCTATTCGATGATCAGGCAGGAAAAGTGTGGAGTGATTTGCAGAAAGTATATTTGATTCGTTAATAATTGTGTTTGGTGATAGTTCTTATAAGGCATATTATATATCTATTAGACTAATTGGCATTGGGGGGGTGAACAATCATATCTGAAAACTCAAAGGGTCATTCAATCTGGCTCATTCCAGCACAACCTGAATTTGATTATCTTCAAAACTTGATCACACAACTCTCTGGGCGGGGAGAGACACCAGAATTCTCACCACATATCACTTTGCTTGGTCAATTACCGCAAAGCGTAAAATGGATTAAGGCAAAGATGATTGAATGTTTTCATGAGGTAGATCCTATTCATCTGAGCTTCAGTCATGTCGGGATGACAGATCAATATTTCAGGAGTATCATCATACATGCACACCCCAATCCGGTACTTGAGCAACTACATACAAGTGCCAGGCAGCATTTTGAGATAGTGACCAATCACACTTTCGTGCCACACCTGAGTTTACTGTACAGTCATCTCGAGCCACACAACAAGAAGTTATTAATGGAAAGCATTGCCATTGGATCGCCTCTCTCCGTAACAATAAAAGAGGCTGTATTGGTTGAAACAAATGGGGGGCTAGATCAATGGCAGGAAGTCTTCAGAATTCCACTTAGTTGACATAAAAAAGTCCCGGATTCCCGGGACTTTTTTAGTTACTATTTCTTTCTTATCCTTCGATGGAGACTATTCTTCTTTGAGGGATTTTACAAGACCAGTAACCACGGCCTTGGCATCTCCAAATACCATCATGGTTTTATCATCAAAGAACAGTGGGTTGGCTTCACCGGCGAAACCGGCACCCATTGAGCGTTTAACAAACATGACGGTTCGGGCATAATCAACATTCAAAATAGGCATGCCATAAAGCGGACTATCTTTCTTGGTCCGGGCAGCTGGATTTACCACATCATTCGCACCGATAATCAAAGCAACATCTGTGTTTTGGAATTCATCATTGATATCATCCATTTCATACAACACGTCATAAGGTACGTTGGCTTCAGCCAGCAAGACATTCATGTGTCCGGGCATTCTCCCTGCCACAGGGTGAATAGCATATTTGACATCGATTCCTCGAGCTGTGAGCATCTCAGCCATTTCATGTAAAACATGCTGAGCCTGGGCAACAGCAAGACCGTAGCCAGGTACAATGATAACTGATTGAACCGTATCCATAATCATGGCCGCGTCTTCTGCAGTATAACGGGTTACCGTCTTTTGCTCGCCACCACCTGTACCGGCATCACCTGTGCTGTCATCTGTACCTACAGCACCAAAGAGTACATTAAAGAGACTGCGGTTCATGGCATCACACATGAGCTGTGTGAGGATCAATCCGGAAGCACCAACCAGAGCACCTGCTATGATTAACACATTATTTGATAGCACAAAACCCGTTGCTGAAGCTGCCAGGCCTGAATAGGAATTAAGTAGCGCAATAACTACGGGCATGTCTGCTCCACCAATAGGAATCACAAAGGTGATTCCAAAAATAGCGGCAGCTGCAATGATCAGGAGTGGCCACATCGGTACATCGGGAGCCATGACGTACATAACACCAAAAATTACGACACCGATCATTAAAAGAAAGTTAAGTATCTGATGCATGGGCAGAACGATGGGACGACCGGGCATAATGCCCTGCAATTTTGCAAAAGCGATCAATGAACCCGTCAAGGTAACTGTACCGATAAATAAACTCAGAATGAGGGTAATGTTCACATCCAGGGTTATGGGAAGCGTGGTTGGTTCAAGATATTCTGAATAAGCTACCAGAGTTGAAGCGATACCACCAAATCCATTGAATAGAGCCACCATTTGTGGCATGGACGTCATTTCAATCCGCTTAGCTATTATGCCACCGATAAGACCACCTGCTACCATACCAACAATGATCTGTACAGGACCGGCTATGCCAGAGATCACCAATGTGATCACAATGGCGATGGCCATAGCCATCATAGCATATTGGTTACCCCTGCGGGCAGTTTTTGCTGAACCAAGATACTTCAATCCAATAATAAAAAGTGCTGAAGCCAGGAGATAGGTGAACTGTTCTAAATAGATCATCATCAGGCTCCTTTCTCAGTCTTTTTATCTTTTTTAAACATGCCCAACATACGGTCTGTTACCATAAATCCACCAATCACATTGATCATGGCGAACATGATAGCCAGAACTCCGAGGACGGTACTGAGTTTCCAATTGTTGGCATTAGCTGCCAACAAAGCACCAACTACCGTAATACCTGAGATGGCATTTGACCCAGACATCAGTGGGGTATGTAATAATGGTGGAACCTTTGTAATCAACTCAAAGCCGATAAACACGGCGAGAGTGAAGACATAGATGGATACAATTAGACTTTCCATTACGCATTCCCTCCTGATATAGACTTTTTAACAAGATCATTCTGAATTTCTCCAGCATGGGTGATACATGCACCAGCAGTGACTTCTTCCTCGAAATCAAGGGAGTTGTCTTCATTCTGGAAGAGGTTTTTAAATAGGTTGAGGAGGTTTTTTGAAAACATCGCACTACCATTGATTGATAATGTGGCTGGAAGATTAAGTGTTCCAACAATTGTAACGCCATGTTTGACTACCGTCTTGCCAGCTTCTGATAGCTCACAATTTCCGCCACCTTCAATGGCCAGATCAATAATGACAGATCCGGGTCGCATCATTTTTACCATATCTTCAGTAATGAGGATAGGTGCTGCTTTTCCAAAAATCTGGGCTGTGGTAATAATAACATCAACCTTTGGCAAGCGTGCACCAATGGCCTCCTGCTCAGCAATCAGAAAAGCATCGGACTGTTGCTTCGCGTATCCACCGGTGGTCTCGACATTTTCTTCTGGAACTTCCATATGTACAAAAGTAGCACCGAGACTTTTAACTTGTTCTTCTACTGCAGGTCGTGGATCAAAGGCTTCAACTTTGGAACCCAGACGTTTTGCTGTGGCAATAGCCTGAAGACCAGCGACGCCAGCACCAAGCACAAATGTAGTTGCCGGTGGGATAGATCCTGCAGCTGTCATAAGCAGAGGAAAGATTTTAGCGAGATGGTTGGCTGAAATAAGCACAGCCTTGTACCCTGCCAACGTGGCCATTGAGCTCAAAGTGTCCATGCTTTGTGCGCGGGAAATTCTTGGAATAAACTCTGTGGCAAAACTGGTAATCTTTTTTGCATTCATTGCGTTCAGGGTTGCATGATTGCTCAAAGGAGCGAGATAGCCCATATAGATGGCTCCATCCTGCATCATTTTGACTTCATCAGAACTGGGTGGTTGAACTTTAAAGATGACATCTGCTCCGGCAAAAAGCGAGTTGGCATCATCAACAATACTGGCTCCGGCTTTTTCAAACTCTTGATCTGAAATGAATGAGCCAGCTCCCGCATTTTTCTGGACAATGACTTCATGCTCCAAGCGAGTAAATGCAGTAACCATTCCGGGGACCATCGCAACGCGGGTCTCTCCAGAAGTTGTCTCAAGGGGTATACCGATCTTCACTGGGTCTCTCCTGTGTTGGTTAATATAACAAATTTAGTATTATTTTCATGGCGCCAAGATATCTGAACACATGTCGCTGGCAAGAGGAGTTTTTTTAACTATTTGTTGCTGTTGTGCCTACAGCTCCAAAAGTGGGCGGGTAAATTAAGCTTTGATACCGATCATATGTTGTATCGCGCGTAAAATATCACGGCGACTGATCTGGCCTATAACTACACCATCCTCAACAACAGGAATCCTGCGATACACATTGTTCAAAAAGAGGTCAGCTACAGTGAAAATATCCATATCTGGACCTATACTCATAACCGCCTCTGTCATGTATTCACTAACTGGACCTGCAGGTGCATCATGGAAGGCTCCATTTGCCAGAGTTCGCAGACAATCCTTTTGTGAGATAATGCCAACCAGTCGACCCTCTTCATCCACAATGGGAGCACCTGATATTTCAGATTTCACCAATGCATCTATAGCTGCGTAGATATCCATTTCAGGAGTAAAGACAACCAGCTCTTTTGTCATAAAATCACGAACGCTTATCTTATCCATTGATACCTCTTGCCTCTTTTTTAAGTCAGCTGACCTGTTCTCTGTTAGGACCTCTTATTTACAAAACATTTCAACAGTATCAAATACTTGTCTTAGAAAGTAAGACCTTACAGGGCGTGCTTGATTGTAAGATTGATCAATAATCAATATCGACCCATAATTGGTTTTTTTAAATCCTCAATGATTTGAATCACCATCCCTACCGTGTATCTTTTAGGCTATGACAACGCAACAAAATAAGCGCCCTAAAGTAGCAGTTATTATTCCCCATTGGAATGGGATTGAGGTCCTTGAACCATGTTTGCGTTCACTGGAAGCCTCTGAATATGATCAACTGGAAATTGTGGTAGTGGATAATGCTTCATCAGATGAAAGTGTCGCTTTTGTTAAACGAGAATTTCCTCGCGTTAAAGTTTTACAAAATTCAGAAAATCTGGGATTCGCAGGTGGATGCAATGTTGGCTTGAGGGAAATTGACTCAGACTTTTACCTTGTACTAAATAATGATACTACTCATGACTCGAATTGGATCGGTCCCCTGGTTGAACAGATGGAATCAGATCCAAACATTGCAGCAGTTCAGCCCAAAATTATGTCCGCCCAAAATCCGGAGGTTTTTGATTATGCTGGTGGAGTTGGTGGGCTTATGGATATTTTGGCTTTCCCCTATGCCTTGGGGCGGATATTTACAACTACTGAGCAGGATGACGGCTTCTACGATACACCTCAAGATATTTTCTGGGCCAGTGGGACGGCCCTTTTAATGCGAGGAACTGCCCTCCAGGATGTAGGATTATTTGACGAAGATTTTTTTGCACACATGGAAGAGATCGATCTATGTTGGCGATTCCATAACGCTGGTTGGCGGGTTGTGAATGCACCGGAATCCAGAATACTTCATCATTCAGGATGGACCCTACCTCCAGATCGCTATCAGAAAAAATATTTGAACCATCGCAACAATCTGATGATGATTGTTAAAAATTATCCATTTGCCTATCTCGCAGCCATTTTACCTGCACGTATTGCCCTTGAAGGTGTCGCCTTTGTCTTTTCAGCATTGATTCGTGATTGGAAACGGATGGCCGCAATTACCATGGCCATAGGCTGGAACTTCACCCACCCCTTTCTCCTGTACAAAAAACATCAAGAAGCAGGAAAGAAAAGGAAGCCGCAAGCTGTTGCAGCAACCCTGCGGAAGATGTATGGAGGCTCCATTTTCTTCCAATATTTTTTACGCGGCCATAAACGAGCGAGGGATATAGAAGCATGATGCCAGCAACATTTTTTGCCCTTATGGGTGCTATATTTGGAATCCTTACTGTCGCCTTAGGAGCTTTTGGAGCACATGCTTTGAAAACTATTCTGGACAGCTATGGGCAAAGCATCTGGGAGAAGGCAGTTTTCTATCAAGCGATCCACGCCCTCCTGCTTCTGATATTACCAGGTCTCTCAAACTACATGACACCTAAAGATCTGAACATTTCTGGATATATGATTATTATCGGTATTTTTCTGTTTTCTGGAAGTCTTTATATTCTGGCACTCAGCGGAAAGAAATATTTTGGAGCAATCACCCCCATTGGTGGCGTTGCCTTGATCGCAGGTTGGTCATGGTTAGCCTACGCACTCTTTAAGGCGACATCTCGATCATGAATGAAGTACGTCCCTGGCGTCGTTCTGATTTACCCTCTATTCAACGTGTTGCCTGGGATACCTGGGCTGATACATACGGAGCGTTTGTACCTGAAGAGGATCGGAAAGAATTCCATGATTCCTACTATGCTTTGAAAAAACTTCAAAATTTGTTCGATTCAAAAATAGTGGATGGCTGTGTCGCACTTGTTGATCAATTCATTGTAGGGTATAGCAAAACCTATTGGAATGAACAGGACCTCCAGTTCTTTATTACATCGCTCTATGTATTGCCAGCTTATCAAAAGTTAAAACTCGGCAAGCGCATGCTGGAATACGGAATCAAGAGTGCCCAAAAAAATTATAATATTGATCGTGTATGGCTGGGTGTGATGGTTGAAAACCTACCCGCAATTGACTGGTATAACCGTCAGGGATTTATCTTTGAGGACAGTAAACCATTCACAATTGGAAAAACGACGATTGAACATTTATACGGGTATAAACTGATCTAAATCAGCTGTATCCCTCAGGGAGGAAAAATGCCAATTTTAATTTCAGGAATCTCAGGAGTCAGAGGAATCATTAATGATGGTTTTGACGAAGAGGTCGTTGAAGTTTATACCAGAGCTTTTGCTCAACTCATGGATAAAGGTCGTATCGTTATTGCTCAGGATAGTCGACCCTCTGGGGCAATGTTTAAGGGCATCGTTGAAAAAACTTTAAACCAACTTGGCTGTGAAATCATTGATTGTGGAATTTGTCCTACGCCCACAGCACAACTCATGGTGAAAGACCTGAATGCCAGGGGTGGAATAATTGTGACTGCCAGCCACAACCCCATCGAATGGAATGCACTTAAATTTGTTGGCGATGAGGGGCTGTTCCTGGATTCAGAGGAACACAAACAACTTCAAGCCGAATTGCTTGAAGTAAAAGAAGCTGGACCATTAGAGGCTGAGCCAAGTGGTTCAGTTACCAAACTGGATGACCGAATTGAGCGACATATTGAGAACGTAATGGCTCTGGATCTAATAAATGCGGATGCTATCCGAGAATTGCGTCCTAAGGTTGTCATTGATGCCATCAATGGTGCTGGGTCAGAAGCACTACCGTCCTTTCTGGAGCGCCTGGGCTGTGAAGTTTTCCCCATTAACTGTGACAATGATGGAAATTTTGTTCATACTCCTGAGCCGCTCCCCGAAAATCTTATGGAACTAAGAAGTACCGTAAGTCGTGTGGGGGCTGATATTGGAATTGCTACCGATCCAGATGCTGACCGGCTGGCAGTTATCGATGCTTTTGGAAATCCCTTGGTAGAGGAATACACACTAGTGTTGGCGGCGTATCATGCATTGCGTCATGCAAAAGAGGATGATCGGCGACCCCTGGTAACCAATTTAAGTTCAACCAAAGCTCTGGATGATCTAGCAGAGCGTTATGGGCGCCGGGTTTTAAGAACACCAGTAGGTGAAATTCATGTTGCCCGAAAAATGCAACAACAAGACACTCTCATTGGAGGCGAAGGTAATGGTGGTGTGATTTTAGCAGAATCTCACCTCGGCCGTGATTCACTGGTTGCCTCTGGTCTTATCCTTTCTTTAATGGCTGAAACAAAACAATCTATACGTGAGATTGCAGATGATCTTCCCCGTTATGAAATGGTGAAAGACAAAATTAATGTTCAGGGATATGAGCCTGCAGATATTCTCAAGTCCCTGGCTGAAAAATATGCCAGCTTGGTTCCAAATCTTGAGGATGGGGTTAAAATTAGCTGGAAAGATCGTTGGGTTCATTTCCGAGCTTCAAATACAGAACCCATCGTCCGTATTTTTGCAGAGGGATCAAGCCGAACCGTTGCAGCATCTCTGGTGAACGAATTCAAAACAGAGATTCAGGATTTGTTGTAGTAACTTGCCGCCTCATATAGGTTAAAACCTGTATTGGGGTAATAATTCCATGGGAAATTATCCAGAAATAAAAACAGAACGCCTCATGCTAAGGGGTTTCCAGCCATCTGATGCTCCGGAGGTTCAAGAGTTAGCGGGAGCATTTGAGCTTGCTGAAATGACCCTCAACATCCCTCATCCTTATCGGGATGGTATGGCAGAGGATTGGATAAACGGCCACCAAAAAGTTTTTGATGAAGGAGCTGGTGTTGTCTTTGCTTTGATTGATTTCCAATCAGAAAAATTAGTCGGGGCTGTTGGTCTTACGATTACCAAACGATTTAGCCGGGCTGAGCTGGGCTATTGGGTTGGCAAGCCCTTTTGGGGAAAAGGTTTTGCCACAGAAGCATCCAGAGCAGTACTCAAATATGGATTTGAGGGGTTACAGTTGAATAAAATTTATGCGACTCATATGACTCGGAATCCAGCCTCGGGAAAAGTCATGCAGAAAATCGGCATGGATCAAGAGGGTCTTCTCAAACAGCATGCACTTAAGTGGGATCAATATCTTGATCTGGCGGCTTACGGGATACTATCGACGACATGGCGGCAGCAACATGCGAAATAATTTGCCATGTTAGAGCCTCACTACAACACCGTCATTATTGGCGCGGGACCAGCTGGGCTTATTGCAGCAGTTGAGGCATTCAATCCTAATCATAGAATTGTCATTCTGGAAAAGATGCACAAAACCGGTCTCAAATTGCGTATCTCAGGTAAGGGTCGCTGCAATATCACCAATGAGGAGAGCATGCAGAGCTTCCTGAATCGGTTTGGGAAAAAAGGTAGGTTTCTCAAGTACGCGTTTTCGCAATTTTTTAATCATGATTTGCTCAAATACATAAATGATTTAGGGGTTCCTACAAAGCTGGAGCGTGGAGGGAGATACTTCTGCGAGAGTGATCGAGCGACAGATATTGTCGTAGCGTTTGAAAAGAAACTACGTGAATTAAATATCCCTATCGCCATGAAAACACATGTGACTGGAATTCAAAAAACTGATGAAGGTCAATACGTTTTACAAGTAAAACAGGGAGGTCACCTGACTCAGGTGCTAGCGGATCAATTGTGCATTTGCTCTGGAGGATTGGGATACCCGGCAACTGGGTCAACTGGTGAAGGATACGTCATGGCTAAGGCCTTTGGCCATACTATTGTAGATACGGCTCCATCTCTCGTACCTGTCTTAACTGCTGGTGACATTGCAAAACGAGTGATGGGTGTTAGCCTGCGAAATATTTCACTCTCAATCTGGGATGAAGGTAAAAAAGTCACTGAAATGTTTGGGGAAATGATGTTCACACGAAAAGGTGTGACGGGTCCCATTATTTTGACGTTAAGTGAAACCCTGGTGGCCATGCTTAACTCCCGGAAGGAAGTTCAAATCAAAATTGACCTCAAACCAGCTCTGGATCATAAAAAATTGGATCAACGCCTGCTTCGAGAGTTATCAAATAGCAGTATGCAGAATTTTAGAAGTTTACTGAAATCGCTTTTGCCACTTAAAATGATCGACCTTTTCGTGGATATACTAGAAATAGATCCGACTAAAAAATTGCATCAAGTCACTGGAGAAGAGCGTAAACGCTTGAGAATGCTCTTGAAAGAATTTCCCATGCAGGTCATTGGTCACGACTCCTATGATCGTGCTATTGTAACGTCTGGCGGTATTTCACTAAAAGAGATAGATCCAACAACTATGGAATCAAAGTTGGCCTCAAACCTGTATTTTGCAGGTGAAGTTATTGATGTGAATGGTGAAACCGGTGGCTATAATTTGACCTCGAGTTGGTCCACAGGATTTTTAGCGGGCCGATCAATGCGAAATAAGGATCTGGGGTGATAAATCATGATGAAAAATAAACGATCTGGTTTGTTCAAATTGATGCTGGGTAAAGCCTGGTTTCGACTGTCAGGGTGGAAGTTTAAAGGTGAGCTGTCTCCGCAGGGGAAATTTATCCTGATTTGTGAACCCCATACTAGTAATTGGGATTTTATTCATCTCCTGGGAGTGATGTTTATCATGCGTATAAAAATTTCCTGGTTGGGTAAGCACACTTTGTTTAAAAAACCCTTTGGTGGATTTATGAAATGGTTGGGGGGCATTCCCATTGATCGAAGGAGCACCCATGGTGTGGTTGATCAAATTGCAGATCATTTTGCGGCCAATGAGAATTTAATTATCGCTCTGGCTCCATCAGGGACTCGCGCTAAAAGGGATCATTGGAAGTCCGGCTTTTATCATATGGGGTATAAAGCCCAGGTGCCACTTTTACTTGGTTATGTAGATTTTGCCAATAAAACAGCTGGGACAGGTCCAGCATTCATCCCATCAGGGGATTTCAAGAAGGATATGGATATTATCCGTGAGTTTTACGCAGATATTCGGGGTGATCATCCCGAAATGGAATCAGATATCATCCTGAGAGAAGAGCAGTAAAACTTCAATCTGGTAGAATATCTTCACTTAGATCTAACCACTCTGAATTGACCGATTCAATGAGCTGGATTTTCTTTTTCCGAAGCCATCCCTTAATTTGCGCTGCCCTGAATGATTTTGTGAGATTTGGGTTCCTCGGTATTTATAAGAGTCGATGGTCTGCAAAGGAGAAAAATTCATTTCCTCCCACAATCAGATGATCCAGGATTTCCACATCTATAGAGGCTAGAGCAATTTGCAGTTTTTTGGTGACAGCCCGGTCGCTCCCAGAAGGCGTGAGTGATCCAGAGGGATGGTTATGTACCAGAATGACACTAGCTGCATCATAGCTCAACACCTTCTGAATGACTTCCCTAGGGTAAATAGCTGAAGTAGTTAGTGATCCTGTAAAGAGCTCTTCCATTCTGATAATTTGGTTTTGACCATCCAAAAATATAACCATAAAAACCTCACGATTTCTCTCACGTAGGTTGTGGGTGAGATAATCCTTTACCGTCTTGCTGGATCTGAGATAATCTTTCCCCTGGGTTTGCTCAAATAAGTACCGCCGGCCCACAGCATGGGGAAGTTTAAGTGCAAAAACATTGGCTTGACCCATTCCTTTTACATCCAGGAGAACTGAGGTTGGAGCTTCCAGCACGCCAGCCAGACTTCCAAACCGACGGATCAATTCTTTAGCTTCAGGCTTCATATCTTTTCGAGGTGTTGCCAGGGTGAGTAGGATTTCCAGGACTTCATAATCGTGGAAGGATTCAATCCCATTTTGGAAAAACCGATCTCTTAATCTCTGTCGATGGCCCGAACTTGAAACAGTTTTAGTATGCATGCTAAACTCCCAATATTGATATGTGAATTTTGGTGTTCATTATCACCGGATGATTTAATCGACTGAGAGTGGGTTAGCTGTTCAGGCTATAAATTTAAAACAAATTGTACCAGGAAAAGCACTTTTTTAATTAATAAGTACCAACCCTTACGGGCATCAAGATTACTTGGCTGGATTAATAAATGATGAATCTAAGCAGAAGTCTACTGGTTTTTATATGCCAGTGCAGCTTCCACAAAATATTTAAATAGAGGATGCGTCTTGGCTACCCTGGATTTGAATTCGGGGTGGGCTTGAGTAGCCACAAACCAGGGATGATTGGCAATCTCAACCATTTCAACCAGCTCATTGTCTGGTGAAACTCCTGAAATTATCATGCCCTCATTTTCCAGCTGATCCCGATAGGCATTGTTTACCTCAAAGCGATGACGGTGACGTTCAGAAATATTCCCTTCGCCATAAGCCATAAATGATTTCGTCCCTTCCCTCAGGATACAGTCATAAGCACCTAATCTCATGCTGGCACCTTTGTGGGTTACATGATGCTGAGAGAGCATAAGATGAATCACTGGATGAGGAGTATCTTCAACAAATTCTTCAGAGTCTGCATCCTTGAGACCCAAAACATTCCGGGCATATTCAATCACGGCCACTTGTAAACCGAGGCATAATCCCAGAAATGGAATCTGTTTTTCCCGGGCATATTGAGCTGCACGAATCTTGCCTTCGATGCCCCGTGAACCAAATCCGCCAGGAATTAATATGCCATGGACATGTCCCATCACCTTCTCGAGCGCGGAATCAGATTCCAGATCTTCTGCCTCGATAAACTCAATATTCACTTTGCAACGATTGTCAACACCCGCATGGATAAAGGATTCTATGATGCTCTTGTAGGCATCCACCATAGCAGTGTACTTGCCTGCAACGGCAATGGTGATTTCATCTTCAGGATTTAAAATGTGATGAACAAATTGCTCCCATTGGGAGGTATCTGACTCAACATTTTCCAACTGAAGTTTTTCCATGACGATACCGGCAAGATGTTCTTTTTGGAGCAGGAGAGGGACTTCATAAATTGACTTGGCATCTAGACCCTGGATGACCGCATTGGGCTTAACATTTGTGAATAAGGCCAGCTTTTGTCTCACATCATCAGACAATTCATGTTGTGTACGACATAAGAGGATATCCGGCTGTAAACCTATTTCTCTCAAACGCATGACTGAATGTTGACTTGGTTTAGTTTTTAATTCCTCACTGGCTTCGATATATGGAATGAGTGTGACATGCAAAATAATGACATTCTCACGACCACGGGCCTGTTGAAATTGACGAACTGCCTCCAGAAAGGAAAGGCTCTCAATGTCTCCCACGGTTCCGCCGATCTCTGTGATAACTACATCCAGATTAGGATCAATTCTCTCTGGCTTTTCAATCCTCTTAATAATTTCATCAGTTACATGAGGAATGATTTGTACAGTACCGCCGAGATAATCTCCACGGCGCTCTCTTTCCAAAACTTCATAATAGATGCTGCCAGCTGTACTGTTGTTGGCTTTACTCATCTCAGCATTGATAAATCTCTCATAATGACCTAAGTCCAAATCGGTTTCAGTGCCATCGTCAAGCACATACACTTCACCGTGTTGAAATGGGTTCATCGTTCCCGGGTCTACATTGAGGTATGGGTCAAGTTTCTGTATGGTGACTTTCTTATTCTTTAACTCGAGCAACATCCCTAAAGAAGCTGCAGCAATACCTTTTCCAAGACCGGAGATGACGCCCCCTGTTACAATGATGTGTTTGGCTTGATGAGCTTCCATAATGTCCTTAAATAAATCTTTTTATTAGTTGTAAGCTGGGTGGTGCCGGTTGTGCTGATGGTGGCAGTGCCAGAGTGAAAGCGTTGGGACTGATATTTTCCACCTTGAGATTCATCACTTAACGCTTGCGAATATTCCAACGGTTTAAGAAAAAACTTTGTTTAGATCGTGCATTTGAGAGGTCGGAAATGAGAGAGGAATTTTGGGTCACATGAATGCCGGTTCTCATGTGAAGCAATATAGCAAAAGGTCTCCCTAGGCCAAGCTCTTTCAATCAAAAACAGGGCATAAATTGTTGCCCTTCGCACCTATATTACCTGCTCATTCAAATTGAGGGAAATATGGGACATATTGTTAGTGAACATCGTGACTATCGCTTACTTCAACAACGTTTTGATCGTCATATAACGGGTGCCCCTGCGTCTCCAACCTTCACTAAAATTTTAGAGCTTTTATTTACACCCGATGAAGCCAGGCTAGTTCGTCGCTTTCCTACGATTCCCACTCGAACCTCAAAATTGGCAAAAAAACTCAACCTGGACGAAGCCAAGCTGAATGACCAGATTCAGGACTTGGCCCATCGTGGTTTGGTTGTCGATATCGAGCGCAAAGGGCGTCGCTATGTCGCATTGCCTCCCGTAGTTATTGGCTTTTTTGAATACACGTTTATGCGTTCAAGACCCGATGCGCCCATGGTAGAAATTGCTCAATTGTTTGAGACCTATATGTTGGAGAATGATCGCTTCAGTCGTGCTGTATTTCAAAATCAGACACAACTGGGTCGTTCGCTACCTCGTGAAGAATCTTTGCCACGGGGTGATCATATTGAAATTCTGGATTATGACCGGGCCTCTCATGTAGTTGAAAATGCCAGTTCTCATGCGGTCTCGCTGTGTGCTTGCCGACACAAAGCAGAGCATCTCGGAAAAGCCTGCGACCATGAACAAAACAATTGCCTCTCATTCGGGGGAGCTGCCGATGTTCTGGTCCACAATGGCCTGGCTCAACACATCTCTGTCTCTGAGTCCATGAGGCTTTTAGATATGAGCAAGGAAGCCGGATTAGCTCAAACCGGAGATAATGTTCAAAATGATCTGAGTTACATCTGCAACTGTTGCGGATGTTGTTGCGGCATGATGGAAGCCATCAAAACATTTGACATGAATAACGCCATCGTGTCTTCAAGCTGGATTCTGGATATCAATGAGGACACCTGTACGGGATGCGCAAAATGTGAATCAGCCTGTCCTGTGGATGCTATTGAAATGGTGAAATACGAAAAGGATGGTCGCAAAAAGCAGAAAGCAATTCGCGATGAGGAAGTTTGTCTCGGTTGTGGTGTCTGTCCTACCTACTGCACAACGGGTTCAGCTACTATGAAGGCTCGTCCACAAAGAATCTATACTCCTGAAACCAGTTTTGATAAATATGCCGCCATGGCCATCGAGCGAGGCAAGCTGTCCGACTTGATTTTTTATGATTATGATGGGTTTAGCCATCGCACCCTGGGAAGGGTGTTAAGTGTTCTTGAAAAAACATCCCCAGTGAAAGCCCTTATGGCTATCGAACCTTTAAAATCAACTTTTTTAAATAAGCTGGTAAATCGTCGCCATTAACTAGCACAAAATTACATAGATCAAATGAATTACACCATGATCCTTGGTGGTATGGGTCTCTCTGATAAATACCACAGCTGAAAATCTGAGACTTTAATCGAGCTTGTATTTTATCTGGATGTAATGGATATTAAAAGGTGACCATTGACGTCATGTATTCAATTAACTTAAGGAGCCATATATGAATCAAGCAAACGTAGTTGGCTGGTTCGAAATTTATGTCAATGATATGAATCGAGCCGTTAATTTTTATAAAGCTATTCTACAATGTGGTGAGTTCACCGACTTTAGTTTTGGAGATGAACAGCTCATGGGTTTCCCATGGGTTGAGGATGGTGCCTACGCATCTGGCGCTCTGGTAAAGAGTAAGGATGCAGCACCAGGTAGAGGCGGCACCATGGTATATTTCAATTCAGCAGATTGCGGTGTTGAAGAAGATCGCGTTGTTGAAAATGGTGGTAAAGTCATTCAGGCCAAACATGCTATTGGTGAACATGGATATATCTCCCATATCGAAGACACTGAGGGAAATGTCATGGGAATCCATTCAAAACAATAAGAAAGAAAGTTTGATATGATCAAATTCAAAACCGAATTAAAATGGGCCCTCATTTTTATGGGTGTAACCCTGGCCTGGATGCTGCTGGAGCGCCTCACAGGTCTACATAGTACTCACATAGACAAACATGCGACCTATACAAACTTTTTCGCGATTGTTGCAATTGCAGTTTATGTGGTTGCCCTGAGGGATAAACGAGCCACAGATTTTAACGGAAGCATGACATATAAGGAAGGATTCATAAGTGGTGTAGTTATTTCAGTTATAGTCGGTGTGCTAACCCCAATTGGTCAACTGATTACAGCATATGTCATCAGCCCAAATTATTTTGAGAACGCCATAGCCTATGGTGTGGCAAATGATTTGACTACTCAGGCCGATGCAGAGGCATATTTTAGCCTCAAAAATTACATTATTCAGAGTACGATCTTTGCCCCGGTTGTGGGTGTATTGACAAGTGCAGTCGTGGCCTTTTTTGTAAAATCAAAACCGGAAGTTATTGCTGATTAATTAACAGTTCCCATTCTCGATATACAATTCTTACCTGGCTACTCGAGGAGACTACTGCGAGAGTTTCTGAGACAGCATAACTCTTTGTCTTTCCAGCTGGAAGTTTAATTTGGTGTCAAATTAATAACTGAGGGGAGGCATTATGCCCAGCGATTTTTCACAACAGGCAATGTCCATTTTGCGTGATGGTTCACAGTTTCAATGGTACGTCATCCCACTACTGTCTTTTGTCTTTTATGTCTATGTCAGTGAGATGGAGAAGAAAAATTATGCCTTGATATTGGCTGGACTGGCTTTCTGGGGCATGGACTGGTTCAATGAGATCATGAATTCAGTGATTTTTGAACTCACAGGATGGGCACCCCTCTGGTGTGCCCCTGGAGATACCGCATTTTTGATTCTTATTGGATTGAATATTGAGATCATGTTTATGTTTGCTGTAGCAGGGATCATCTGGACCAAAATGCTTTTACCCAACAAGGAGGATAAGATTCTGGGGATTCCGAATCGTTGGTTTATCGCTGTAGCAGGATCAGTTTTTAGTGTATTTGTGGAATTTCTGCTTAACAGCGTAGATGCCCTGACCTGGGACTGGGCATTCTGGGATATGAACACTCCCTGGCTCATATTCCTGCTTGGTTATCTGACATTTTTTGTGGCAGCTTTTTGGGTTTTCGATATGCCTGATATGAAGAAAAAACTAATCGCGGTTGGTACCATCTGGGGTATTGATATACTTGCTGTCCTGGTTTTTGGTTTGGGTTTAGGCTGGCTCTAAATAAGTGTTAATTACCCAGGACCACAAGACCATAACGTACAGCTGTGCTAGTCTCTTAAGCAGTGAAAAAAGGAAAGAGGGTTGAATAAATGAACTATATGCTGACAAACCATATCAAATTTCGGATGCGAGGAATACTGTTGATATTCATGAGCATGATAATTGCCTGTAACTCTCAAACTGATGAGGTTCAACCTATGACAGCATTCGAATTCAATGAAATCGACATCGTTCAAATTCAGGCTGATTATAAATCTGGAAAGTATAGTATCCAGAATCTGGTACAAGCTTACCTTCAAAGAATTGAAAGCATTGATCGGTCAGGACCCACGCTAAACTCAGTGATTCAAATAAATCCAGATGCCTTGCAAATTGCTGGTGTTCTAGATGCTGAGATGAAGGTGGGTCAGACGAGGGGTCCGCTACACGGTATTCCTATCCTTTTAAAGGACAATATCGATACCCATGATAAAATGCCAACCACTGCAGGATCCAGAGCGCTAAAAGATTCATATCCACTCCAGGACAGTTTTGTTGCTAAGAAATTGCGGGCGGCCGGCGCTATCATTCTCGGAAAGACGAACCTCAGTGAATGGGCCAATTTCCGTGGTGAACTCTCCTCTAGTGGATGGAGTGGTGTCGGTGGACAAACCCATAATCCCTATATGCTAAGTCGCAACCCCTGCGGGTCCAGTTCAGGGTCAGGCGTGGCTGTTTCTGCCAACTTGACCGTGTTGGCCATTGGGACTGAGACCAATGGCTCAATCGTTTGTCCGTCGACCAGCAATGGAATCGTGGGGGTAAAACCAACGGTTGGGCTAGTAAGTCGTTCAGGAATAATTCCTATTTCCTATACCCAGGATACTGCAGGTCCCATGGCGCGTACAGTACGCGATGCCGCGCTATGTCTGGGAGTTTTGGTCGGGATCGACAAAGCAGATGGAAAAACCCTGGCCAGTCAGGGAAAATCCTATTCAGATTACACCCAGTTTCTGAAAGCTGATGGGCTGAAGGGCAAACGGATTGGCCATTTTACAGGACCGCGTGGAGCAAATTACAAAGTTGATGTTCTCATGGATGAAACGCTGGCATATTTGAAAAGTCAAGGCGCCGAAATCATTGAAGTTGATCGAATTACAGAATCTGCAGTTGGGAGCGCATCTTTCAATATTATGCTCTTTGAGTATAAAGATGGATTGAACAAATATTTTGAATCCCTGGGTTCAGAGGCATCAATTAAAAGCTTGGAAGACTTAATCGCGTTTAACAATTCAGACGAAATTGAGATGACCTTTTATAATCAAAAGTATCTGGAGATGGCCCAGGAGAAAGAGGATCTCAACTCTGATGACTATAAAGAATCCTTAGCTACCATGCTCAAGGGCGCTCGTGATGAGGGTATCGATCGTGTCATGGATGAGCACAGGTTAGACGCGATCATGGCGCCGACGGGAAGTCCTGCCTGGGAGACAGATCATATTAACGGAGATAGTTTTCAATTGGGTAGTTCCTCACCAGCTGCTCGATCGGGTTATCCAAATATTACAGTTCCCATGGGTTTTGTGGATGAACTACCCGTTGGTGTATCCATATTTGGCAGAGCCTGGAGTGAACCCGTTCTCCTGGAAATTGCCTACGCTTATGAGCAGGGGACTAAACATCGGAAAGCACCCAGATTTTTGGATTAATTATTTTAATTGAGGTGAATCAATGAAGTTTTCAGCCAAAACTATATTGTCAGGCCTGATAGCGATAATGATCGTTTTTAGTGTGAGTTATTGTTCAGCAGAAGAGACTCATTATCAGACCATTCTTTTAGAAACATCAGATGGTTTGGCCATCAAGGCAGATGTATATGCAGCGGATCAAGCTGATGCCCCGGTCATCTTGCTTTTTCATCAGGCCCGTTTTAGTAGAGGAGAGTACAGGTCCATTGCACCAAAACTTAATGAATTGGGCTTTACCTGTATCGCCATTGATCAGCGTTCTGGAGATAAAGTTAAAGGCGTAAAGAATGACACCTATGCCCAGGCTACCAGGCTCGAGATGAGCACCGCGTATATCGATGCATATCCCGACTTGGAACACTTACTGAATTATGCTAAAAAGACCTACCCGAATCAAAAAATTATTGTTTGGGGTAGCTCTTATTCAGCTTCCCTATCACTTGTACTGGCGACTCAATATCCCGACGATATTTCAGCAGTCCTGGCCTTTTCACCAGGCACCTATTTTGATATTAAAGGCAAATCAATTGTTGAATTTGCCAGTATGATAAAAGGTCCGGTCTTTATGACCTGTTCCCGCGAGGAAGTCCCATCTCGTATGGAAATATTTGATAAAATTACCCATGAGTCGAAGCGCTTCTTTACTCCAGAATTAGAAGGTTATCATGGTTCGAAAGCCCTTTGGCCCGAAAACGATGGCAACGAATTTTACTGGGGAGCGGTTGAATCCTTTTTAGTTGATATAATGAAATAGTGAGTCTCAGTTGAGGACTTATTTGACAACAAGTTGAACCTTCATCGCTTCATTATCTTCGAAAAGTCAGAAGCCTAAATATTTCTATTCCAGAATTTTAAATAGATTGCCTTTGCAGCCAACAGGAAAAATAGGCTCTCTAAACCCTTATCACCGCTCATTGTAAGATGAATTGCCCTATTTGCAGAGGTGGGATAATATGTATATACCCCGCTAGGCTTCTCGTTTATACTAAACGAAATGAAAATAACAACATACTAAATATTAATTGGATCAAACTATCACGATGAATGCTTTTGCTCAACTCGGCCTCAATGATGACATTGTTCAGGCAATTCAGAAATTGGGTTTTGAAAACCCAACCCCTATTCAGGAAAAGACAATACCACACTTGTTAACCTCAACTCAGGACTTGGTAGCCTTTGCTCAAACTGGGACAGGAAAAACCGGAGCTTTTGGTTTACCGGCAGTACATCTTACAAAACCTGAAGACAAAAGAACCCAGACACTCATCCTTTGTCCAACCAGGGAACTCTGTATCCAGATTACCAAGGATTTGAATAATTTCGCTAAGAATATCAAAGAAATCGGTGTGGTTGCAGTTTATGGTGGCGCCCCTATTGACACCCAAATTAGAGCGCTCAGAAAAGCTGCTCAAATCGTTGTGGCTACACCAGGCCGCGCCAAAGATTTAATCAAGCGTAAAAGACTACTCCTGGGGAATGTCGAGCGAGTCGTCTTGGACGAAGCTGATGAAATGCTCAACATGGGATTCAAGGAAGATTTAGACGCTATCCTCGCGCAGACTTCCGCCACAAAACAAACCCTCCTGTTTTCGGCCACCATGTCCAAAGAAGTCTTACGGATGACTAAAACCTATATGAGGGATCCGATTGAGATTGCAGCGACCAAAATGAATACTGGTGCTGCCAATGTTAAGCACATTTATTATATGGTTCAGGCCAAGAATCGCTATGAAGTTCTGAAGCGGATTGCCGATTCAACCCCAAATATTTATGGTCTCGTTTTTTGTCGAACCAGGCAAGAGACCAAGGATACCGCACACAAATTCATGCATGATGGCTATAATGCTGATGCACTACACGGTGAATTATCCCAGGCTCAACGCGATGAGGTCATGGGCAGATTCCGTTCCAAGAAGCTGCAAATTCTGGTAGCCACTGATGTGGCCGCTCGCGGATTGGATATTAACGATCTGACCCATGTGGTGAACTATAATTTACCTGACGATTCAGAAGTCTATATTCATCGGAGTGGTAGAACTGGTAGGGCTGGGAAAAAAGGTATCTCCATTGCTATCATTCACACCCGTGAATATGGTAAAATCAGATCAATCGAGAATAAGTTTAAGCTTAAATTTGCCAAAGAACTTGTGCCTACAGGGAAAGATATCTGTACCAAACAATTGTATTCTCTGATTGACAAAATTGAAAAAATTGAGGTCGATGAAAAGCAAATTGGACCCTTCATGCCTGCCATCTATGAAAAACTGGAATGGTTGAGCCGCGAAGAACTTATTAAGCATTTTGTATCTGCCGAATTCAACCGCTTCCTTGCTTATTACAAACATGCCGCTGACATCAATGTTTCCGCCAACGACAAGCCTGAACGTGGGGAACGCCCAGGCCGGCGAGATAGAAATAAGCGGGGTGATAAGCTTGACAGCCGACGAGATAGTAACAAACGCGGCGATAGAGTGGATAGCCGGAAAGAGCAAGGTCCCCATCATAAAACTTTCACCAGATTATTCATTAACCTGGGAATGAAAAATGATTTAACACCGACTCGCTTGATTGGCTTAATTAATAAAACTCTAAACTCCAATGAAGCTGATGTGGGTGCCATCGAAATCATGAAGAAGTTTGCCTTCTTCGATATTGAGCAAGGTGTTGTGAATACGCTCGTTGACAAGTTGCATGGCCAGGAACACGAAGGAGTGAAAGTCCAATTGGAAGTGTCTACAGATAAACCAACTCCCTTACCGACGAAAAAGAAAAAACTCTCTAAGCAAAAAGAATACGGAATGAGTCAGAAAGGTCGTCGAAGTAACCGCGGCAAAAAGAGCGGCACTAGCCCGCGACGAAGTCGTAAGAAGTGATAGCCTAGCATGACATTCCAACAGTTAGGGGTTATTAACCCAATCCTCAGGGCATTGAGCGCCGAAGGCTATACCAATCCTACTCCCATTCAGGAACAATCCATTCCCATTCTCTTGCGGGGTAAAGATCTGCTTGGTTGTGCCCAGACAGGTACTGGGAAAACAGCGGCCTTTGCCATTCCTATTCTCCAGCATCTGTATCTGAAGCAGCAAAACCGACAGAACCAACAGGGTAAGCATGGCAAGCGGAAAATTAAAGCGCTTGTCGTAACTCCAACTCGGGAACTGGCCATTCAGATTGGTGAGAGCTTCACCGTGTATGGAAAACATACAGGCATAAAAAATACTGTCATTTTTGGCGGTGTGAAACAGGGAGCCCAGACCAAAATATTAGAACGGGGAATTGATGTGCTTGTGGCAACACCTGGACGTCTCCTTGATCTCATTGGACAGGGCTTTATCAGTTTAAAAGACGTGGAGTATTCAGTCCTGGATGAAGCCGATCGAATGTTGGACATGGGGTTTATCCACGATATTCGAAAGCTCATCGCCTTGTTGCCAGCAAAGCGCCAGTCCCTGTTTTTCTCAGCAACTATGCCTCCAGATATTGTCGCTTTATCCCGGAAAATTCTCGGAAACCCTGAAAAAGTATCTGTGACACCAGATCAAACTACTGCCGAGAAGGTTGAGCAGGCTATTTACTTTGTGAGTAAGCCAGGTAAAACAAAACTCCTTATTCATCTATTAAACACCTTACCCATGGAGTCGGTTCTGGTTTTTTCACGGACAAAACATGGTGCGAATAAAATTGTCAAGCTTCTGGATAGGGCAGGTATATCAGCAGAGGCTATACATAGTAATAAATCACAAACAGCTCGCCAGAGAGCTTTGGGGAATTTCAAGAACGGAGAAACCAAGGTTCTGGTTGCCACAGATATCGCTGCCCGCGGTATTGATGTTGAGGATTTATCACATGTAGTCAATTATGATCTACCCAACATTTCTGAAACCTATGTACACCGTATAGGTAGAACCGGGAGAGCAGGTGCCAGTGGTATTGCCCTCTCTTTTTGTGATATAGAAGAAAAAGCATATCTTCGTGATATCGAAAAACTGATCAAGCAGAAAATTAGCGTTGTGTCTGAGCACCCCTTTGTGAACTATAAACCAGAGGTAGCAGCTAAAGATGCAGCGGTGCCTTATGGACTTCGAAAAAAATCCAGACCTGCAAATTCGGGTGGTGGTGGAAGTCGCCCCAAACGTCGTAGACCTTCAGGACGTAGAACACCTTAACTCAATAAAATTGATTTGTGGTAGATTCAATATGCGAATTAATCACAAAAATATTAGATTGTCTCAATAAATACTCCATGAGGGTTTAAATGAAATACATTATGAAAGTAAGGATATAATTATGGCAACAATATCACTCAGGGGCAACCCTGTGACCACAATTGGTGAGCTTCCAGCAGTTGGTTCAACAGCAAAGGATTTTGAACTTGTAGCAAAAGATCTATCCCGAGTATCAATGGCAAATTTTAAGGGTTCCCGGTTGGTGTTAAATATTTTCCCCAGTTTGGATACAGGGACATGTGCGGCTTCAGTCCGATATTTTAACGAGTTAGCTGGTAAATTGCCTGACACCAAGGTTCTATGTATTTCAAGAGATACACCTTTTGCCCAATCCCGATTTTGTGGTGCTGAAGGACTGGATAACGTAATCACATTATCTGATTTTGAATCAGGTCAGTTTGGTAAAGATTATGGTCTTCAAGTTGTTGATAGTGTGATGAAGGGTTTCCTCTCACGAGTCGTGATTATTGTGGATGTAGAGGGGAAAGTTGCCTATACTCAACAGGTACCCGTCATCTCAGATGAGCCGAATTATGATGAGGTTGTCGCTAAGTTGGGATAAAACCATTTATTAAATGGCCTACAATTAATCGCCTCACGATTACCATGAAGTACCACGGGAAATAGTGAGGCGGTTTCATTTATACAGACATAGATTAGTTGAACCATAAAACTAATGGGGCGTTTATGTTGATTTCCAGAAGTTTTACTGAAACAGGTATTTTGTTTTTAGTGGTGTCAGTTTTACTTCAAACTCTAGGGTTAGCCCAAACATGGTCAGGGGATACATTAAGACTAAACCCAATTACTTTTGAGGACCCGAGTCCCGTTGGATGGAACGCCCAATATAAAACTGTGATCAACTTCCCTGATGGCCATAATAAGTGGTCGAATATCCTTATGATTCAAACCTTAAAGTGTGATTCAGCCACTGCAGGGGATAAATATCCTTGTGGCGAATGGGATTATATCTGGAACACATTTATTAAGGTTCCCCAGGGAGATAGCACCGAGTTATTTACTCTTGGGAGCTTTGTAACTCCATACGGTAAGCGGTTGCATCTGGGAGGTGAGAATGGATGGGATTGGATATATGATATCACTGAGTATGCCCCTCTGCTGAGGGGTCAACGGGAACTAATCACAGGGAACAATCAGGAATTATTAAATCTAGAGTTTGTATTCATCAAGGGAACACCTGCTAGAAAAGTCATCTCAGTTCAAAATGTCTATCCATACGCTGATTACAAATATGAATATCTAGTCACAGACAGCTTGTTAAAGGAGAGGGAGATCATTCTCTCTGCGGAAGCAGAGGGCTTCCGGCTAAAGGCAACTATTTCAGGACATGGTCACGCCGGACCAAATAACTGCTGTGAATGGGATAGTAAAACGCATAGCTATCGAGTTAATGGGTGGCAGACTTACAGATGGAATGTGTGGAAGGATTGCGGTAATAACCCAATCTATCCACAGGGTGGCACCTGGCCATTTGATAGGGCAGGTTGGTGTCCAGGGTCAAAGGTGGATGAACACGAATTTGAACTGACCCCACAAGTTTCACCAGGAGATACAATCACGCTTGATTATAGCATTGAGCCCTTCCGAGATAACGGTGAGAAAGATGGGACATTGAGAATGAGTCATCAGCTGTTCAGTTATGGTCCACCAAACTTTAAGCATGATGCAGCAATTGTTGACATTATAACCCCCAACTCAGCTGATCAACACAGCAGGTATAATCCTAATGGTGGTAACCCGGTCATAGTCATCCAAAACCGTGGTAAGTATCCATTAAGAGATGTATCGATTAAATACGGAGTTAAAGGGTATCGAAAGAAAGAGTTAAACTGGAATGGGAATTTGAGTTTTCTTGAATCGGAAGAAGTCACACTTCCAGCCCTCAACTGGAGGAAAATGAGGAAGGCAGGAATCTTTGAAGTTGAAATCTATTTTCAAGATGATCTAAAAGATGAGTATCCGAAGAACAATGTTTTAAAAGCTCACTTTATAAAACCCAAAAGTCTGCCTCAACAATTTGTATTGTCCATTCAAACTAATAATCTTGGTAGAGCCGCAGAAAATAGTTTTACTATCAGTGATGTTTCGGGGATGGTCTGGTATTATGAAGATGGGTTTGAAGACAGCACAAACTATCGACTGCCAGTTGAACTATCCAGGGGGAGTTATCAGTTTAAGTTTAATGATGACATGGAAGATGGAATATCTAGTCACTGGTGGAATAGGCAGCTTGCCCCTGAACAGGTAGGTACCGATGGGTTGGTGCAGATTGAATCTGTAGCTGGAGATACCCTGGTAAAATTCCCGTCTGATTTCGGCCAGGAATTACGCTTGAATTTTATCGTGGAATAGAGGCTTAAGCAAAGGCTCGCTATTTATAATCTTGTCTGTAGCTCCCAGACGTTCATTTACGAAGGACTTGATTTTTTCGGAAAGAATGGAGAGATCGCTCTGGGGGAGTGCTAAAAATGTTGTGAGATCTTTGAGTTCATGAACCACTGTAGATAATTCTTCATCGACAAGTTCAATAGCTTCGGCTAGGATATCATACTTGGGACCATGGGCACAAGGAACATGATATATCGCTGCTTCAGTGACAGAGTGTACACCAGCACCAAAACCAGCACCGATAAATGCGAGATCAGCATATTTGTAGAGGTCAGCCAATTGACCCACACGATCCCATATAATAACAGACTCGTTTTTAAACTGTTCTATTTCAGATTGGCGTATGGATTTGATCTTTTGCCTGTAGAGTTCTGTCTCCCAGGGAATAAGATCACGTTCAGCTGTTTCGTGAGGCACAATAATGTGCAAGAAAGCCTTGTCTGTGGGAGGTTGAGCAATGGCAGTAGTAATAATCTCTAAATCAGTATCACCGACGGAACCATATACCACGACTCGGCGGTCAGAGATTAATTCGTCAGTTATCAACAATTCTCTATTGTTTAATGCTCTCTCATGTACTTGATCGAACCGTGAGTCACCCACCACATCTATATCACCGGTATAAATTTGTTGCAGTAATGATTTGAGAGCAGAGGAGCCCGTGTATATGTGGTCGATTTGATTAAAAACCTGGGTATTGACACCACGCAGTCCTGGAAGCAGTCGTTTGGAATCCTGATACAGGTTGGCATTGATCAAAATATTTCTCACCTGATGCTTATGGAGTGAAAGCATAAGGTTAGGCCAGATATCATGTCTCGTATTAATAAATAAATCAGGTTCAAGCTGAGTAACGAAACGATTCACTCTTGAATAGAGGTCCCAGGGTAAAAAGCTCACGCCATGGAAGATCTTATTCTGTGATGCCTTGTAATAGATCGTAGCTGAGGTGAAGGTTTGGAATATGTAAACATCCATATCAGCCAGCCTGGATAATACAGGTCGCATTTGTTCAAATTCACCGGCTGAGGCTGAGTGCGTCCAGACTATAGGTTTTGGATCGGACTTTACTTTTGCTTTAAAGCGCAAAACACGATGAGTTATATCTTTTTGACCAACAAAGCTCCCGCCGAGTTTGTCATTAAAGAAAGCAAACACCCAGACAATGGGAAGTGCTATGTAAATAAGAAGATTGTAAAAAGAGTAGAAAAGAGTTTTCATTGCTGCGATGCTATAATGAGATCAGCAAACTCACGAAAGGCTCCATCGCCACCGGAACGGCTTAATAAAATATCTGGCTTAAGTATATGGAAAGCAGGTGTGCTGGAAGGCGCAGCAGTAAGACCCGCCACCTGCATTACAGTATAGTCATTTAGGTCATCACCGATGTAGGCTGCCTCAGAAGGATGTAGCTTGTATTTCTCGAGGAGTGATTCAAATACTTCCAGCTTATCCTGAACACCAAGAAATACATCCTTGATTTTAAGCTTCTCAGCTCTCCGAGCTACAGGTTGGGAATTTTCACCTGTAATTATCGCTGTTCTGATGTTGGCCTTGGTTAACAAGGCGGTTGCCATACCGTCATAATAGCTGAAAGCTTTTAGCAATTCACCATTCCCGGTGTAATAGATCTTTGCATCTGTCCAGACACCATCGATATCTGTAACAACCAATTTAATTTTTTGTGCTTTCGCCTGAAGTTGTTCAGATATCATTTTTACTCCTGTTAACTATGTAGCCACAAATTATGGAAGAGCTACTCATTATTACCAGTTGATGTCTTCATCCTTCAGTACAACATCGGCAGCAACATCTTTTGCTATCGTTTTGCCAATGAGGTCATCCAGACGGGCAGGCGAAATACCTGTACCCGGACCCTTTGTGGTAAGCATATCTCGAGACAATATGGTACCAGAGGACAGTGCTACCATAGAAACAACACTCTTGGCTAGTTTCTTGAATATAGGAGCCTCTGACTCTTGTACCTCTTTGGTTGATCCACCCATGGCAGCTTCTATATGTCTAATATCACGAACCAATTTGGAAAAACCACCAGGTTCTAGAGATGCAGCATGATCACCACCCTTCATGGTCCGATCCAGAGTGAAGTGGCGTTCCACAATTTTTGCTCCCAATGCTACAGCAGCTTCTGTAATGGCGATACCTAATTCGTGACCTGAATAACCAATCACTGCATCGGGATAGCTTTGCTGGTAGGTTTTGATCACTCCCAGGTTGATCTCTTCAAAAACCGATGGATAGGTCGAAGTGCACTGGAGAATACACAGTGGTACCTGATAAGGTTTGATGGCATTTACTGCAGTCTCTACCATCTCCATATCGGCCATCCCCGTAGACAGTATCATGGGTTTGTTCTTTTTGGCAGTATGTATGAGCAGGGGAATATTGGTCAGATCTGCTGAAGCCATTTTATAAAATGGTACACCTAAATTATCCAGAAAATCAATACTCTCTTCATCCCAACCAGAGGCTATAAAATCAACCTGATGCTCCTGAGCAAATTCCTGAAGTTCCTGGTATTCACTTTCAGAGAGCTCCAATGCTTTTTTATGTTCACCATAGGTTTTACCAAATGAATTTCGATTGTCATAAGGCATTTCCAAACCCTCATGGGTTAAGATCCGCATAATACTCCGCTTTTGAAATTTTACAGCGTTGGCTCCAGCATCAGCTGCCTCTTTAATCAGCTTTTTTGCAATCTCGACTTCACCTTGGTGATTAATACCAATTTCGGCGATGATATAGGTTGGTTCGCTCTCACCTACGTTTTGTGAACCCAGTTGTAAAGTTGGCAAAGCAACCTCCAATATTTTAATAAAACGATCTAATTTTCTAAATTTTCAGCGATCTCTTCCAGTAATGTAAAATCACTCGGTGTATCTATTTCAGGGCTAAATTCTTCAGGAAAAATGGTATAGCCTATTTTTCCACCTAGTCTGTTCCCCGTCCGCTTAAAGTGGTCTAATGAAAAAATGTAAACGGATCCATTCTCAACATAGCTGATATCAGCTTCTGTCATATCCTGACGTCTCGGTCGATTCATGAAATCATATTCAGCCTGGGCTGTGTGTCCATCAACCTTCCAGAAAAACCGATGAGTGGGAGAGATGCTCAGTAACGAATCAAAATCACCTCCCTGAAACTTCTCCAGAGCAAGATCCAATGAGTGCTTAGGACGTAATGGACTGGTTGCTTGCAATAAAACGATGATATCAGGCATCAATTTGTGTTTCTGCCACCATTCGATAGCATGAGCTATTGCTGATTCTGTTGTGGCATTATCACCAGCAATATCAGCAGGTCTGGGGATTACTTCAGATCCATCACTTATGGAAATATTCGAAATCTGCTCATCATCCGTTGAAACAAATACACGATCAACCAACTTGGATTCTAAGGCATACTTAATGGAATGAGTAATCAGAGGTTGCCCCAGGAACGGAGCAATGTTTTTATGTGGAACACCTTTTGAGCCACCACGCGCCGGAATAATACAAAAAATTGACATCCTGCAATATATATGGAGAGACGCCCATCACAGCCCACAATTTTGGTGAGTTACCGACTGATTCTGATTGGAGAGGCAAGCATTAATCAGCGCGTGTTCGAGTTGTCCACTCGGTTTATGTTCGAGGCATGCATAACAGAATTTATATTATTCTCGTTTTTGGTCTTCTTGGGGTCAGCTTCGGTGCTCCCCTCGCCAGATTCCTGCCAGAATTAGCCGCACTCTCCATCGCATTTTGGAGAATGGCGGGAGCCTCTACCTTGTTGTGGGGTCATGGGATCATCAAAGGGCAGGAACCTCTGGGCCAAAAAGAATTCCCGGCAATAATCATAGCCGGAATATTCCTAGCCTTACATTTCGCATTCTTTTATTCAGCTGTTAAGCTCACGACCATTGCCAATGCCACGCTCTTTGCAACCATGGCCCCACTTTTCACACTCGTATATGAACGTTTAGTTTTAAAACAGAGATTAGCTCTTGGCGCATTGATTGGATTATGGATGGCTATAGCTGGTGCCATCATCGTGCAGGGATCCGGTTTTCACTGGGGTGCTGTAGAAACCAGGGGGAATCTTTATGCCCTGGCCAGTTCTGGTTTTATGTCCGTTGTGCTCCTGATTGGCCAACGTGTGCGCAGTAAAATCACCAATATCATGTACACACGCTGGCTGTATTTATTTGCTGCGCTAACACTGGTCTTAATCACATTCAGTCTAGGAGTTGATTTAAGATTTCAACTTGCAGATACGAAATGGTTATTAGGTTTAGTTATATTACCAACGCTTATCGGACACAACAGTATGAGTTATGCTGTCAAGTATCTGCGACCTACTATAGTTGGTTCAATGCCTTTTGGAGAACCGATTTTAGCTTCGGTTCTGGCTTGGTTGTTTTTCGGTGAAGTCGTTGGATGGAATGTGGTAATTGGGGGATCAATTACCCTTTCGGGTCTGGTACTGCTCACTCTGAAACGTGGTTGATTAGTGTCTGTTCATAAAATCAATAATAAAACCGTTGAAACGGCTGACAGGCTTAAGAGAGTATTAATAACCCACGACTTATGTCGCGGGTTACCATATACTTAGAATGCAATCACTAATTAAGGCTTTAATACTTTGATTTTTCCTTGTTGTATGAGGGCTTCAACAAAATTCTTTTCTCCCTCAACATCATGTTTGGCAGCTTTCTTGATGAGCCCCTTTTCTTTAAGCCATCGTTTTAACGGACTATCAAAATAATGAGCTGTCGATCCCAAGAAAAAATCGAAGCCATGTAGAGTCAGGTCAAGACCCAGCAAATAGAAGAAATAGATAGAAAAAAATCCGGTTGTAGGACGATCCAGACCACAACTTGTTTCCATCTCAGACATCATTTCCAATGGTAAAAGCGTATAACCCTTAGTCCCAAGTCGTTTTTCAATACGCTGATGGATAGTATCCCCTTTATGATTGAGGACGACTGGAGGTATCATCACCAAAATCTTTTCAGGGATATCATTCCGTCTTTTTAGTCCTTGATTGGCACCATTCACCCAGAGATCAGTCCGCGATCCAACCCGGGACTCCATCGAATCGGTGACGAAATTGTTGATACGAACGATCTGATCAAACCTGTCAATTTCATGACCAAGCTCGTGTCTGGCTGCACTGGGACCATTCCCCACAATGAGGATGGAAGCATTTTTCAGTGAATGATACTGGGAGGGGAGATCATTTAAGCTGAAGTTTGGCATCACTCAATCTTCTTTATAGATGGATCCATCATCGAGGGCAACGTTCCATTCCTTTATGGGTGTCCGCCAGTCCTGCCCATACTTTACTTCAATAAATTTTTCTGCTGTGGCAGGAACAGGCACCTGGCCTCCGTAAAATTTGAGGGTGTCAATCGTGTCAAAGAATTCCTTGCGGTGATACGCGTTCCTGTCCCAGACGACATATTTGTAGACTTTCTCATCCTTTCCGGGGAGCGTCCCCTCGTAGTAAACAAAGAGGTCCAAACACAAGTCCTCCTTGAAAAACCAGTTTTTCCGGGGAAATATTTTCAACACTCTGTAATTACCCAAATGCCAGATTTTGGATGTCTTGGGAAAAGATCTTACACTCACATAGAAATGGCGCCGTAGCTTTCTAATCAACTGCTTCATTTGCGCTTCAGATTTGTATTTCATGCCAAAATCCAGATCATGATCCCAGGGGATTAATTTTTGGTCCCTGAGAGCTCCCAGGAGAGTTCCCCCTTCAATCCAGAAGTCGATGCCAGCCTTATTCATCACTTCAACATTTTCATGCATGAATTTGACAGCTTTTTTTTCAGATTCAGTATCAAACTGCACTTCATGTTTTTTGTAAAAACCGGACATCAGCTCCGTACGGTATTTTTCCACAAACTCATTATGGTTGTTGGGAGCCTGAAGATTATAGGTGTTCTCTTCAATTTTCTGGAGCAAGTTTTCGTTTAGATCCAATCCTGGAAAAAATGTGTCATGCCCCCCTAAAAAGGCTACGAATCCGGCTTGTGCAGGTTCAAGAGGAGTTATACTGATAAAGGTGGTTTCTTTTTTTAAAGGACTCGGTTTATATCGCAGCTTATAATAGAGACGTCCCTGGTTAAACTTGGGTTTAAAAATAATGCCTAATCTTAACAACTTAAAAGCGAGTAGTGCAAGACGGAGTCTGGAAGTAGGAAATAGATAGAGCCGCAGGTTATGGGTGTATTTGTAGAGATCACCTTCGACTAGCCCAACCAATGATTCAGCACCAATTGTATAGCTAATCTTTAATTGATGGAAAACCTTAAGGGCTGCGAAAAAGAAATTGTTCACGCCTCTCCCAATTCCTGATTGGCTTTTTCCAGATCTTCTGTGAAATCCACCTCAATACAAAGGACATCGGACACATCGACGGGATATATTTTTAATCCATTTTCAATAGCGAACTCAATCCCCCGCTCAAAATAATCATCATCTTCACAACGCTCAAGCATCTCGATAAATAAGGGGATATCACTTGATACGATTTTGTTGATGCCCACAGACTCGCCCAGGGCATTCATGACTATTTTGGAAACTTGATTAATGGAGCCGTCAGTAGCTACAGTATATTTGACTTCTTCTTCTGCCACAGACGCCGTGTTGACGGCCATGCATGAAGTTTTTGCCTGCACCACTCTGGCCAGAACTTTCGGGTCGAAAACTACATCTCCGTTGAGCCATATGACATCATCAGACCTGACTTTCCGCATGGCTTTCAGCAAGCTTTTTGAGGTATTGGTTCTATCGTAGACATTGTTGAAGACATAGGTTAGTTCAGAAAATTCTTCCATGATAAGATCTTTTTTAAAACCAACCACGACCAGGATATCATCCACGGAGACGACTTGTTGCAAGGATTCCACTTGTCTACCCATGATCAATTCACCAGTAGAAAGTTTTGTCAGGGGCTTGGGACGTGGATTCCCGAGTCGTGAGCCAATACCGGCTGCTAAAATTATTGCTCTCACCATTGCACCTTTATTTTTATCATAAACCTAAGATTTTAACACCTGTTCAAGACAACTGTACCGTCACATAATTTCAGGGCCTGATTATATAGTTAAGCATATTGTAAAGACAAGGTTTCACTGAGTTTTAGTCAACCAGTTGAATGACCGAGCCATCTTTCAAATATTGATCAATCATGTGGGTGATTCTTCTTGAGGATTGACCATCAGCTTTCCAGCAACTTTGCTCGGCCCAATAGTTTCGCTGTTCAGTAAAATCCTGGGGATGGTCGAGTGCATCCTTTATAGCTGCCTCTAATTCACTAGGATCAGCAGTATGCCCCATAATCCAGTCCTCATCCACATATGGAATTTTAAATGGACGTACCGAGCGGTCCGTCAATTGCTCCCTGGTCAGGATATCATCTGAAACCCAGGTACCCGATTTCCGACTTTCTGCTTCAGGGAAACACCCGGGGTAGGCCGGTAAGACTAGTTGAACAACAGGTTTGTCGAGAATGGAAGCCTCTGCCAGAACAGAGGAAATATCGCTAATCACCACGTCTGCAAGATGTAAAAACTGATTGATGTTGCCATCACCGGGTTTGACAGCACCATACCTTTTTGCATAGGGATAATCAGCCGAGTGTGGAACAATCAGTAGATTTTCAAGAGAGGAGAGGTGTTTGGCGTTGTGAATGCCGGCATTCCGGTTCTTCTTTCCACCCCAGGAGGGGGCAAAAAGAATGACCGGTTTATCTGGATTTAAGCCGTATTTCGAACACAGATCACTTCTGTCAATCTGTAAATTTATGAGTTCATCCACCTTGGGATAACCCCCCAGGAGTCCGCGCTTAAATTTCGGATTGATGGCTTCCATCTTACGTTTGAACACTTCACCAGGATAAAAAAGCAGAGCTGCCCTCTGAAAGAATTCATATTTGTAAGTGTAGTATTTCATGGGGCTGAGGCCGTGCTCGATATAGATGAACTCTCCCTCCCAGCCACATTTTTCGAGACGGACGAGGGGCTTATCATAGGCAATGACAATGTGAGCTGAAATGGTCTTTAGCAATTTGCGATTTCGGAAACAATTTCGATGAACTTTTTCCAGTCTGACCTGCCAACCCTGAATTTTCATAAAGTTGAAGAGGGGTAGTAAGCTGGCGTATCCTTTGGTGGTTGAATAGACTAAATCGAGTGTTGGAGACATAAAGAAGATTTCTGGCAAATTATTCTTTTACATCATGGAGATACATTTCAATGATTTTAAGATCAATTTGTCTTGTCACCTTCATTGTCTCTGGAGCACCTTCAACAAAATCCAGACGAGCTTGGGGGTTGTATTGCTTCACGAGACCTATTTCATCGGTATCAATTTTGCCAGAAGCATGCGCCGCTTTCAGGATATCGAGGTGAAAGCATTGAGGCGTTTGGATAATCCGCAGACTGTCACGCTCAAGATTTCTAAATCCCGGATCACCAACTTCAACCATGGAATCAACCGGTTTAACTGCAGGTGCCACACCCTCATAGGTTTCTAATCGGGAGAGACAGGCATCGATAACATGAGCAGGAATCAAGGGTCGGGCTGCATCATGGATCAGGACATTGTCAGTTTCAGGAGAGCAGGCTTGCAACCCGTTGAATACAGAGTCTTGTCGGGTATCGCCTCCCGACACAATTTTGCAGTCTGGATATTGGCCCTTTACATGGTCCAGAAAATTCTTTGAGGTGACAATAATGACCTTATCAATTTTGGGATGTGTCATGAAAGCCTGAACAGAATAGGACAGGATTTCTACACCTCTCAATTTCAGAAATTGCTTGGGTGTTTCACTTGTCAGTCTCTTGCCACTGCCAGCAGCAACAATAATAGCTGTATTTATTTTTCCAGTCATATCCTTTAACATAGCCAACAATCCCTAAGATTACAATTTTCCGATTGGTCTAAATAGTCCGGGATTAAAAAATTTAAGTTAGTAAATAAAATTAACAAACGACAACTTACGTGTATTGATATTATTGCGTTTATGAAAAGTGTAATGCGCAAAAAATGGTTGGAATATGCTTTCCCAGCTAGCATAATGATGCCATGATAAAAAAGAATATATTCAACCCGCCCACACCTGTAGAAAACTATTTCCTCAACCGTTCCAAGCTGGATTTTTGTTATGACCCAGATGAAAAAATTCCTGTGGTTCAGGTTGGTAACTTCCCCAGTCTGGGTCAGTTGACGGCCCTAAGATTTTTGGAATGGGTACAGACAAATCCTGAGGGAGTTGTCTCTCTGCCTACAGGTAAAACGCCTGAATATTTCATCCGTTATGCAGAACATTACCTGAAGCATTGGGAGGATAAACAAACCAGCGCCTTTCTTGAGGAAGTGGGTTTTGATCATTCACGCAAACCGCGTTTACAGGATCTACAATTTGTTCAAATAGATGAATTTTTCCCCATATCTCCAACTCAGCATAACAGCTTTTATGATTATGTGATGAAATATTACATCAATGGGTTCGGTATCAGCGCCGAGCGTGCTCAACTTATTGATGCAACGAAAATTAGCTTACCTCAGGGTAAAACGTGCAGCGAAATATTTCCAGATGATGTGGTTGATCTCAGCTTAAGATTTAGTCAACCTAATACAATCAAAGGTCGATTGCAAAAAGAAGCGATTGAGCGAGTTGATGAATATTGCACAGATTATGAAAGACGTATCCGAGAAAAAGGAGGTATTGGTTTCTTCCTCGGCGGTATTGGTCCGGATGGTCACATAGCCTTCAACGTCCGCGGATCAGATTATTTTTCAACGACTCGATTGACACCCACAAATTTTGAAACACAGGCTGCTGCAGCTTCCGATCTAGGTGGCATTGAAGTATCCCAGAAACGTCTGGTTATTACCATCGGTCTCCAGACCATTACCCACAATCCTGACGCTACTTGTTTAATTTTCGCAGCCGGAGAAGCCAAAGCCCAGATTGTAGCCGGATCCGTTCAGGAGGTCGCCCACAATACCTATCCCGCTGGCGCACTGCACTCCATGCCCAATGCCAGATTTTATATTACTTCAGGGGCTGCCGCATTCCTGGATAGAAGACAGGCTCATGAGATCGAAACAGCTGGTGTAGTTGCCGAAGAGATTATTGATCAACATCTCATCACACTTTCCATGCGTTCACATACACGCATTCTTGATCTAACTGAAGCCCAGGTTGCCGAAAAGCAGGTTACCGCAATAGCTCTTAAACGGAGTAAATCAGAACTTCCACAGATTAAAAAGAGGATTTATGAAGATCTCCAGTCGAAACTTAATCGAGGTCTGACACCTGTCGAAAATGACGTGTTTTTCCACACTGCACCCCATCATGACGACATCATGCTGGGATACCTCGCCCATCTTGTCCATCTCGTGCGAACACCCCTGAACGAACATCATTTTGCCTATATGACAAGTGGTTTTAACGCAGTGACCAATGAATTCGTCCAGGATCAGATAACAAACGCTATGGAGCATATGGGAACCGGGCAGTTTAAACACCTCAGAGCAGAGGGTTATTATGATGCCGATAATGAGGCTGCTGCCCAGAGAGATATTTACACTTATCTGGATGGTGTTGCCCACCATAGTAGAACCTTGCAAAATAACGGCTCATCCCGTCGGCTCATCCGTAACCTGCTGATCTTATATCCAGGGTATAACCTGGACACGCTCACCACTAAGATGCAGGAGCTCATTGAATACCTGAACTCACGGTATCCAGGTCAAAAGGATGACCCGGTCATGCAGTTGCTCAAAGGACGTATCCGGGAGTGGGAAGCCGACCTGGTCTGGGGACATTATGGAACGCCGATAAAAAATGTTCATCATCTGCGTTTGGGTTTTTACAAAGGTGATATATTCACTGAGGATCCAACTATGGATCGCGATGTTCAACCAATTCTTGAATACATGGAAAAAATCCGCCCCACTGTAGTTACCCTGGCTCTTGATCCGGAGGCTAGTGGTCCAGATACACATTATAAGGTCATGCAGGCCATTGCTGAAGCTATTCGGCTCTATAAAGAGAGACATCCCGAAGCCCCCTTGCGAGTCTGGGGTTATCGTAATGTGTGGTTCAAATTTCAGCCAACAGATGCCAATATCTTTGTCCCCGTGTCACTCAATTCAATGGCGATTATGAAAGAGACCTTCAAGTATTGTTTCCAATCTCAGGTGGATGCTCCTTTTCCCAGTTACGAATTCAATGGTCCCTTTTCTGGCTTAGCCCAAGCTATTCAGGTACAGCAGCATCAGGATATGAAAAGGGTCATGGGGCGAGATTTCTGGTACGAAAACAGTCATCCCCGAGTGCGAGCCGCCCATGGTCTGGTCTATCTCAAAGAGATGGAGCTGGAAGAGTTCTACACCAGGGCCAGAGAGTTACAGAAGGTCACAGAATCTCAAGCTTAGGATATGATTTCAGATCTTGATCTGAGCCTTATAGGTGTTACGTATTTTTAGAAACACTTCGGAGTAAGTATTTGATTTGAAGTCAGGGAAAGTATTCTCAAATGAATGGAAACGCCCACCCTCAAAATAGAGTGTGGGATCTGCATAAATTCCCTGATCCAGATAAATTTTTTGTCCATTATACTTGGCTGAGGCCAAAACCAGCTTGTGAAAATCCAGATAACCCACATCCAGATTTACTTTTCTGGCACCCCCAATAGCAAGTTTTGTCTCAATATCGTTGCAAAGCACCTTGAGACCAGCCAGATCACCGGGACTTCTCAAACCCTGGAAACTGAGGAAGGTTCTGAAGATTGGCAGACCCATTTCCTCATCGTAGTAGTTGGTTAAATCGAAGGGAAAATCGGAACTTCTAAAGTCGATCATGCCCATTTCAGCCTGACACAATTTAGTGGCCTGATCCAACACTTCAGCATCTGAAAACAATGCTCCAATGAAATATTTAACGTTTTGTGGGTCTATAGTTTTCATTTCTGCCTCTGATTCAGAACATATCTGGCTTCTTCTAGTTTTTCCAGGGGTATTCCAAAGCGCTCCTTAATTATTTTTTCTGCCAGGTTGACTTCACGGATTTTCTCGATGGTTTCTGGTGAAGTAATTTTGATGAAATCGCCTTGAACAAAAATCATTTCCTGGCCTTCCACGCGCGTAAGGGTAAGATCATCCATCCCGGGAAGCTGAAAAGAAGCATCCCAGAATTTGGAAAATTGCTCCCAAGGGACAGGGCGGTCATCGAAACGATAGCGCCTGACAAATTGTCCCTTGCGATAGGTATACACTGCATACTCATCTAACTCGGGATCAAAGCGTAATGAGAGTCCAGTTTCAGCTGATAAGCGAGCTTCAATGCTGGACTTTTTTAATAGAAGCGGTCTGAATATCATGTAACCAGGATCCACCAGATAGCGGGCGCCACCAAATTGAAGCGTGACCGCTGAATGCGTGTTTTGTCCCCAATTCAAATGACATATTAACGGTTGAGCATCGTAGCCTAGAATAGTAAAGATCCCACACAAAAAATAAGTCAACGAAAAACATGTTCCACCTGCATGCCATTCAAAATGATCTGATGTGACCTCATCGGGTAACCTGAGTCGCTGTGTACCCAGTTCCTGTCCTCTTTTCAATATCTTGCTGATATTCTCATACGGGAGCCGGCTGAAATACCTGGAGACTTCGGCGATATGTTCCAGGGATGGCTTTGGTTCATCAAAGCGGAAGTCTTTTAGAAAGCGGAAAATTTCCTGCTCATATTTTGCTGGACCAAGGAGGGCAAAGTTATCAATCATTGGCTAGGTCGATTTTAAAAAGCCCGCCACCACCCGGTCCACTTGCACCGTAAGAGTGGGTACCACCCCACAAATTTCCTTCCGAATCAAAAGTGAGAGAACTCACCCATCCATCTGGGAGGGGTGAGTTTTCGTCAGTTAAAAAAGTTTGCCACATGCCAATTCCTCTATTCTTAGAAAGGGTCCCATCCAAAATTGCTAATCCCTCATCTAATGCACACCAAAGGTTATTATTATTGTCGATCACAATATCATTGATCATTGGATATTTTACAGTGAAAGGTACAGGGAAATATGTCCAGCTGGAACCATCGTAGAGTGCGAGGTCCCAGGATTCTGTAATAACCCAGATATGGTTATCATGATCGATAACTATGCTATTAAGCCAGGATGGGTTGGGTCCATCGTAAACAGTCCAGGAATTGTGATCGTAATGTACGAGTGAAGAATCAGCAGTATACCAAATATCTCCATATTTGTCTATGGCAATATCATCTGCGGGGGGTAAACCAAGTGAGTCAAAATCTGTCCATTGAACTCCATCGAATTTAGATGGTCCAGAATGATTATAGAAACCCACCCATACATTATCATACTCATCAATGGTTATCCCACTTGGGTATAAACATCTCTGACCTGGCGGACAACGGCGGTAATATTCTTTAACACCCCCTCCATCCCATTTAGCTAATGTCCCCCCGGTAATCCAGGCATTGTTCTCACTATCAATGTCAACAGAGAAAATTTCAGCTGCATCATTGTAGGGTTTCCATCCATGCCAGTCTGTTCCATCGAACATGTAAAAGTAACCAACATCTAGACCGACCCATACACGGTTTAACTCATCAAGGGCGATAGACCATACATCATCAATAGTGTAGTTTGGTAGTCCCTGATTGCTTTCATTATAAAACGTCCATGCACTCTCGGAAAAAAGTATATTAGGGTAGACCTGCACATCAAAATTGATCTCGGCGTAACCTCCTCGACCGTCTTCAACCCGACAGTAAATGGGATACTGGGAAACTTCAATAGGCGCTTTCCATGAAACCGTATCCCCAGAACCATAAATTGTACCCTCAGGTGCTGTCCAGATATATTCCAGAGAATCGTTGTCAGCATCCTGAACAGAACAATACAAAATGGCAAACGTCCCTCCTTCCACACCTCCATCGATAACACCAAAAGATTGAATATTTGGGGAGTGATTCTGTTTAACCGGCTCGCTCTCCTCGCACGAGAGGAGCAAGAGAGTTATCATTGCCATCAGGAATGATATCGCTTTACTCATCGATTATGCTCAGTTTGAAAAGTGCCACATCGCTAGAATCGCTTGGCCAGCTGTGATTCCAGAGGGCACCCCAAATATTACCTTTTGAATCAGAAGCGAGAGAATAGATCAATGGATTTTCAGAAAATATGGAGTTGTCTGTATTAAAAACAGGCGACCAGGCTGCATCTTCAGCCAAATAGGCGGAGTGCCTATTTGCTCGTGCGATTCCGCCATACTCAAATGAACACCAAATTTCATTTTCATTTAAAATTTCAATATCAGTCAAGGGCCAAAAATTTGAAGGCGGTGGAGCGAGTGTCCACTCATTTTCGAAAAAGCTAGCAAGCTCTCCAGAGTAGGTGCCCACCCATACACGATCAGATTCATCAATAGCAATACAGCCCGGCCAACTAGGAGCGGGACCTTCAATTGTGGTCCAGTTCAAGCCATCATAATACGTTAGGATGCCTGCACCACCCCAAATGGAGTCGTTCATGGAAATGTACCATAGATTATTATTTGAGTCGAAAGTTATTGCTGCGGGTTCCGGTATGGCTGTACCTGTGACACTCGAGTCATAATGGGTCCAATTCGTCCCATCATATTTTGAGATTCTAGCCTGTCTATCATCACCTCGACCACCGACCCAAATATTATCCTGTTTATCAATAGCCACCGTGTAGGACCAGCCACTATGGGAAATCTTGGAAAATCCTGATTCATCAGCTTTTGCTATCCAGCTGGCCGCAGCTGTAATCCAAGCGTTCCCTTGACTGTCCACAGCCAAGTCAACACCATCGTCCCATGAGGCAACATCCCAGGTTAACCAATTTGTTCCGTCAAACCGACTCGCATCGTGAGATTCATCTAGCGTCCAGACCACATCATCGCTTGTGATTGCTACATCCCACAACAAGTTGGAAGGTAGACCCGAATTGTCTCGATTATAAATTGTCCATTCATATTCCGGAATATATTGTGGAAAAACTTGAACATCAAAATTGACCTCCACATATCCACCCCGACCATCTTCCACATGGCACAAAACTGGATAACGGGAAACTTCTTCTGGTGCCAACCACAATACCGTATCGCCAGATCCAGCAAAAGTCCCAGCTGGTGAACTCCATGTATAGGTAAGGGAATCATCATCTTCGTCTGTGACCAGGCAAATGAAGGTCCCAAGCTTTCTGGCTTCAACACCAGAGCCAATAAGGCCAAATTTTATAATTTCAGGATTCTGGTTGGGCTTGAATGGCTCGGTTTCCTCGCAGGTGAGCAGTAACAATAGGGATAGGGCGGACCACACAATCCAGCCAAATGCCTTCATTTGTGCCTCTGGTCTGGATCTTTTATTCTTATCATAATTGTTTCCAAGGCCAGGAATGTAGGACAGGATTTTGTTGCAACAAAGTTTAGACTATATTGATTTCCTACTGAAACAGAGAGTAAACTTTATGGATGGTGCCCTAAAATCTTTGAATGGTGTTAATTTCATTGATCTCACACAAAGCGATTCAAATATCAATCGAGAAACCGATTTGAATGATCTGTTAAGTTTGTGTTACTATCATAATTCAAATTTTATTTTGATGGATGAGAAAAATCTCTCAAAGGAGTTTTTCAATTTAAGCACTGGGCTGGCTGGGGCAGCCATGCAAAAATTTGCCAATTATCAGGCGAAAGTTGCCATTCTGCTGCCTCCAAAGGCAGAACAATCAGAGCGCTTTAAAGAATTGATGTTTGAAATGAACAGATCAAATCATTTTAGATTTTATGATAACAGAAAGGAAGCTGAAGTCTGGCTCACAACCTAAACTGAAGGTCAAACCTTATGATTCCAATTCCAATGCTTATTGCTTTTTACTTCCTCATGCCAGCCCTGATTCTCTGGTTGTGTTATAAGTCAACCGTGATTGATAAAATCGGGTCCGTTATCCTGGCATATTTGTTTGGTATCCTGTTAGGGAACAGTGGATTTTTACCGGAGGGCGCCGCAGGCATACAAGACGAGTTGAGTGGGATTACCGTAGCTCTGGCTTTGCCACTCCTGTTGTTTTCAATGGATGTTCGTTCATGGTTGCACTCAGCGGGTAAAGCTATTCTCTCCATGCTAGGAGCCACTATTCTGGTGGTATTCGTGGCAGGTCTGGGAAGTTGGATGATTCAAGCCCAGGTTGACAATGCCTGGCAATTTGGGGGCATGGCCATCGGGCTTTATACTGGAGGTACGCCCAACCTGGCTGCCATCAAAACGGCTTTAAATGTTGATTCAACACAATACATCATGATGCACACTTATGATGCTGTGAATGGAATTATTTATCTCATTTTTGTCATGAGTATCGGTCAACGAGTGTTCAATAAAGTATTACCAAAATTTAAATCTACAATTCTGGAAACAGCCGCCCTTCAGAGCAGTGAAGACATCCATTCCTACGTGGGTATTTTTAAAGGACGTATCCTTATGGGACTGTTGGCAAGTCTGGGTATCTCCATCGTCATATTGGGTTTGAGTTTTGGACTATCTCAACTGGTGTCTGAGGAATATTCAACGGCAGCAATCATGTTGCTTATTACTACTATGGGTATTGCCTCTTCATTCATTCGAAAGATCAGGGTGATCCCCATGACCTTTCAATTCGGAATGTATATCATCCTGGTGTTCAGCCTCATTGTGGGATCCATGGCAAATCTTGAACAACTCGTGAATATCAATTGGTCCATGATGTTTTTCGTCAACTTCATCGTGTTTGGAACCATGTTGCTCCACGCCGCCTTCTGCAAGTTATTTAATATTGATACAGACACCTTTTTGATTACCTCTGTTTCGGCAGTCTGTTCACCACCCTTTGTTCCCGTCGTGGCCAAAGCACTGAATAACAAGGAGATTATTTTGTCTGGTTTGACTACAGGAATTATTGGTTACGCCATCGGAAATTATCTTGGTGTCGGATTTGCATATGTATTCAGGGCGTTCCTTAACTAATGAGAGAAACCGCCCAGAACCAATTTGCTTAAGGAAGAAGAATGAAATCGATAATCATTGGAATTGCCGGTGGAACGGGATCAGGCAAAACAACCATCGCTAAAAATATTGTCCATGAATATGGCCCTGGTGAAGTCCTACGCCTGGAGCTGGATTCATATTATCGTGACTTGTCTGATCTCAGCAGAGAAGAGCGAATCGCCATCAATTTTGATCATCCCTCATCTCTGGAAATTGAGCTGCTGGTCAAACATGTAGATGAGTTATGTCAGGGAAAAACGGTTCAGATTCCCATCTATAACTTTGCCACCCACAACCGAGCCAAAGACACTCGCAAGGTGGAACCTCATAGAGTCATCATCATTGAAGGAATTATGGCACTTTACTATCCTGAACTGACAGCCAAGATGGATGTAAAACTTTATGTAGATACGCCGTCAGATATCCGCTTTATTCGTCGTCTGAAACGGGATATCATTGAGCGTGGCCGGTCTGTAGATTCTGTTATAGATCAATACAAATCTACGGTGAGACCCATGCATGCTCAATTTGTTGAACCCAACAAATATGTTGCGGATCTGATTGTTCCAGAAGGTGGTATGAACCGAGTTGCGGTGGATCTCATTCGAACAAAGATCAATGCTGTGTTAAAGGAAAAACATGAAAGTTGAAACAAACATAGAGTTAAGAGAGCTTAATAAGTCCAATTATCGAGATATTCTCAAACTGAAGGTTACCGATAATCAAACTGGTTTTGTAGCCAGCAATGCAATTTCACTAGCCCAGGCTTTGTTTCATCCCCAGGCCTGGTATCGTGGGATTTATAACGGGGATACCGCCGTTGGTTTTGTCATGCTGGAACTGGATACGGAGAAACCAGAATATTATTTGTGGCGTTATATGATTGATGAAAATTTCCAGGGCAAAGGCTTTGGTTTTAAAGCGATGGAGCTGGTGATTGAATATGTAAGACGTCTTCCTGACAGCGTCGAATTTTTTCTCAGTTATGTCCCGGATGAAGGCAATCCTAAAGGATTTTATGAGAAGTTGGGATTTTTAGATACAGGTGAAATAGAAGAGGGTGAACTGATCATGAAGCTGGATTTCAAATAATACCAATTGAACTTCATAGTGCGCAGTTTAGGTTCAAAATATTTTGCTGTTCTACAAGCTTCAAATTTTAAGCATAGCGGTAGCTATAGTTATAATTTTAAGTGCAGTAGAACTGGAAAAGATGAAGAAGATAACGCGCATGATGAAGTTTAGTTGGTATAAGCCAGGCGAGCGGAAGTAATTGATGTGAATTATCTCCTCCAAAAATTGTTTTTGAGTGGAATCAGCCCAGCAGAAAACTATAATAAGTCATCATGAGATATCAGTATTATAAAGAACGTTTGAAATCCAGCCCCAATACTGGCAATTTTCTTAAATTATTCCTTCTGGCCCTGATTCTGGTTGTAGTTGTCGTCTGGGTTGTGATGTGGAATCAGGCCAACACCTACGAACCTGAGCTGATGTCTGAACAGGGCTTTTATGAGGGGTACTTTACCCTGAACACGCGTATGGACCAGACCTTGACCAGACGCTTCCCGAGCCTTGAGTTTGTGGAGGGGCGTTTGAGTGATGACGGCCTTGGGACTCGGGTGTTTGAGATTTCTGATCAGAAAAAAATTCGTTCCTCAGATATCAAAAAGCTACTGGAAAGCACTCTGGGCGGATTTGGATTCCAGGTTGAGCAAACAGCAGATGCTGATGATTACTGGGAGTTTCAGGTTGGAAGCGATTCAACAGTCTGGTCAGTATACCGATTTGAGTATCCTGAGGAAAAAGCAGCGCCAACCTCAATTTTACCGGCGGATATCGCCAAGGTCTCAAAAAGGCCTAAGCTGGCAGTCATCATTGATGATTTTGGCTATTCTATGAATGAAACCATTAATGGTTTCATATCTCTTAAAGAAGCTTTTACGGCAGCTGTCATTCCAGGTCGAGCCTATTCTACACAGGTGGATGAACGCTTAAATAATAGAAATATTCAAACCCTGATTCATATGCCCATGGTAACCGTGACCAATTCAACCAGTGAGCCAGACTACGCACTATCAGAAGATCTCAGTGATGGTGAAATTAGTCGGCGCTTGAAAAAAGCCCGCAAAGATATTCCCAAGGCGACGGGTATGAATAATCATCAGGGGAGTGGTGGCACGCAGAGTCGCAAGGTCATGACAGGTGTGACAGATTTTTTAACAGAACAAAAGATGTTCTTTATCGACAGCCGGACCATTGCGGCCTCCGTGGGAGAAACCGTAGCGAGAGAACGGAATGTACCCACCAATAGCAGAGATGTCTTTCTAGATGAAGTGGATGACCAGGAGGCCATCGCTGGAGAGCTGTTTCGTCTGGCGAGGATCGCCAAGGAGCAGGGTGAAGCGATAGGTATTGGACATTGCAGACCGAATACGTTAAAGACACTAAAAAAATATTTACCTGCACTAGCCGAGGCGGGATTTGATCTTGTCCCAGTTTCAAAACTGGCCAAGTGATCAATTGAAAAAATAAATCGAGGATACTATGGCTCAAATGGAACTCAATCTGGATGCCTTTGTCAGTGCCCAGCAGCAACTTAAAGTAGACGGACTCACGCTACCGGGTGTGGTAACAATTGCTGGACTATCAGGAGTTGATGGCTTTAGTCTATCATATGATGGACGCTCAGCCAACTTCACTGAAAAGGACCTGGAATTGACCATCGCAGCTGCCATGGGTACTCGATTTGCTCTGAGGATTACGCCACGAGCTGAACTGCTCCAACTTGCTCTCAGTTTGCCTGTATCTCAGGTTACTTTTGCCGGTGAAAACCTGTTTGATGATTACGGTGCTGATCTGGAAAGTTTTATTCCCCAATTGAAAGATGCCGGGAAGCTGATCTCTTTTTGTCTGGATCCAGAATTGGCATTGCTCAAGAAAGCCTATCGCCTGCAGGCTGATATGGTTGAACTCAGCGTAACGCATTATTCTGAGAATAGCAGTGTAGCCGGACAGGCTGAAGCCCAGGAACAAATTGCCCTCATGTCCCGGACAGCAGAGAAAAATGGTCTTGGCGTGGCAGTCAATGGTGGCATTTCATTCCAGAATGCCTTACCCCTGGTGAGTATTGAAGCCGTCGAGAATGTTGTCGTGGGTCGCGCCATTATTGGACGTTCAATCTTTGTTGGCCTGGAGACAGCTGTTAGGGACTTTAAAGCCCAGGTTCAATGAAATCACTGATTACTCAGGTTACACGTTCGGGTCAGGTTGAGAGCTTTCATGTAGGTTATGGGGTTATTGTTGATGCATCAGGTGAAATCGTCAAAGCCTATGGTGATACACAATATTCAACTTATGTCCGTTCTTCTGCCAAGCCACTTCAAGGCATGGCGGTTTTACGTTCAGGAGCTTATGATAATTTTAAAATGACACCCGAAGATCTGGCTGTCATTTGCTCCTCGCATAGTGGTGAACCCATTCACACCCAAACCGTATCCCAGGTCTTTTCTGAAGCGGGAATTGGTCCAGAGCTGCTTGCATGCGGGATACATCCCCCCATTCATAGACCAAGCGCTCAAGCACTTCAAACGGCGGGAGTAGCTCCACAGCAAATTCACAACAACTGCTCAGGTAAACATGCCGGTATGTTGGCTACCTGTGTTCAATTGGCGCATAGCCCGGAGGATTATCTAAATCCTGAACATCCCGTTCAGCAGTACATCTATGATATTGTAAAAGAATATACATCATCTGATGAAATTCACAGGGGGGTGGACGGTTGCTCCGCTCCAGTCTTTTATCTACCACTTCAAAAGGTGGCCATGGCCTTTGCTAGAATCAGCAAGCAGGAGAATCAGGAATGTTGCCAAATTTTCCAAGCCATGAGTGGACATCCCCATCTGGTTGGCGGGGAAGGTCGCTTTGACACTGCACTCATGAAGAGTTACCCTGAGAAAATTTTGTCCAAAGGAGGCGCTGAAGCCGTTTCTGCGGCAGGTTTCATCATGCCGGATGGACAGGTCTACGGTCTGGCAGTTAAGGTCCTGGATGGAAATTATCGAGCCATTGGACAAATGGTGTTGAAAATGTTGGAAGACATTGGCTTTGTGGAAGAGCCACTTTCCAAGCAACTGATGAAATGGTGGAAACCAGATTTACAAAATCATGCCAAGCATATTATTGGCACAACCAAAACGATCATTTCGGAATAATAATGAAAAGATTCACAACCTGCCTGCGCGTAGCCGCTTCGGCGAAGGCAGGCGAATTTGACGAAGAGCACGAAAATACACATAACAAAATTTGGATAAACATTCGTTCATTTCGTTTTTTTCGTTGTAAAAAATAAGGATTAAAAATCAATGGTGAATGATAGAACCTCGTGGGATAATTATTTTATGCAGATCGCTGCGGATGTTTCCACTCGATCTACCTGTAATCGTAAATTTGTGGGTGCCGTTATTGTGCGCGATAAGATGATTCTATCGACAGGATACAATGGCTCTATCCGTGGTTTACCGCATTGTGATGAGGTTGGACATGAAATGGAAAATGGTCATTGTGTGCGTACTGTCCATGCTGAAGCTAATGCCATCGTTCAAGCTGCCAGGAATGGTGTCGGTATCGGGGATGCTGATATTTATGTAACTGCCAGCCCTTGCTACAATTGTTTCAAGCTGATCGCTAACTCGGGGATCAAGCGTATTTTTTATGGTGAGCTATATCGAGACGAACGGATTAAGACCCACGCAAAGGAAGCTCAGATAGAGCTTATTCATCTAACAGAATAGAGAAATACCGGTTAAACACAAGAGGGGTTTAAACCATGCGACTTTATAGATATGGTCATACTATTATTGTATTGAGTTTACTCCTGCTAATTAGTGTATGTTCGTCAACAAAAATTTCTCCAGTCGAAGAAACTAAGGCAATCGAACAAAAGCTTCAGACTCTGATTACATATTTCAAAGGGGATGTTGGGATATACGCTATAAATTTGAGCAATGGTCAAGAAATTGCCCTGAATGCCGACACCCTCTTTCCCACAGCGAGTATGGTCAAGATTCCTATACTCCTGGCCCTCTTCGATCGTATTCAGTATGGTGATCTGGCATATGACTCCACCCTCATGTGGATGCCTGAGGTCGTCAATTATCCAGCGGGAGGGATGCTGAGTTCATTGAAAGACAGCAGCGAAATATCATTGACCAAAATGATTTCTCTCATGATTACATATAGTGACAATCATGCCAGCTTATGGTGTCAGGAATTGGCCGGGGGAGGGCTGCAAATAAATCAGTGGCTCCATAAGAATGGGTTTTCTCAGACCCGCATGAATTCTCGTACACCAGATCGTCAAGATGATTGGAAGATTTATGGCTGGGGACAGACCACTCCACGAGAAATGGCTGGCCTGCTCACAATGATTCATGAGGACGAAGCCGTCTCACCCTGGACGAGTGAAGAGATGTATCGGTATCTTACTCGTATCTTTTGGGATGACGAAGCGCTTGTCTCAATTCCCCGAACCGTACAGGTAGCTTCAAAACAGGGAGCTGTGAATGACTCACGATCGGAAGTTGTATTGGTGAATGGTCCCCGAGGTGATTATGTCTTTTGTGTAATAACTAATCATCAAGAAGATGAATCCTGGGAGGTCGACAATCCCGGATATGTCTTACTCCGCGAAGTTAGTGCCCTGTTATGGAATGCCTGGGGTCTCTAAAAACTACACAGGCTGCATGTCATTATCATCTCAAAATCTAAATTAAATCGTTAAAGATTTAATCAATTACCAATTGGGAGTAAATACTGGGATGGTTCATTACGCCTGATTCGGAAAAATAGTGATAATCCGTTGACACCAGTAAGGTGGTCGTCTATATTCGCGAGCTTTTTAATAGAGGAGATAAAGTTATGTACGCAATTATCCAAATTGCAGGGAAACAGTTCAAGGTGAAACCTGGCATGGTCCTGAACGTTCCGACTCTCGATGTTGAACCTGGTAAGAAGGTCAATGTTGAGCGCGTACTGGCTTACTCTGACGGTAAAAGTCTTGAGGTTGGCACACCTGAGCTGACCAATGTTGACATCGACGGAACAGTTGTGGCTCACGGTCGCGCTAAGAAAATCATAGTCTTCAAGAAGAAACGCCGCAAGGGTTACCAGAAGAAACAAGGACACCGCCAGGGTTTTACACAGATTAAGGTAGAAGGTATTGCACCTGCAAAACCAGCTGCCAAGAAAAAAGTAGTCAAGGCTGACGCTGAAGTAAAAGCGACCAAGCCCGCTGCTAAGAAGGCAACAGCCGCCAAAAAGCCAGCAGCTAAGAAAACTCCAGCTGCGAAGAAACCAGCCGCTAAAAAGGCTGCAGCTAAACCGGCCGCTAAAAAAGCTGACAAAGGAGAATAGCAATGGCTCATAAAAAAGGTGTTGGTAGCTCCAAAAATGGTCGCGAGAGTCATTCCAAGCGACTGGGTACAAAACGTTATGGTGGAGAATTCGTTTCTGCCGGAAGTATCATAGTCCGTCAGCGCGGTACCGCCATCCACCCAGGCCAGAATGTTGGCATCGGTGGTGATGATACCCTTTTCGCAAAGATCGACGGTTTTGTGACCTTTGAACGTAAAGACCGCATGAGAAAACAGGTCAGCGTCTATCCTGAAGCTTAACCTGGATTCCTGTACAAACCTTAAAATCCCTCGAGTAATCGGGGGATTTTTATTTTATTGAACTTTTGAACAAATAACTTCCTTGTGATTAAAATCTCAGCATAGGTTCTGATGTTTATTAGAAATACTATGCTTCGAGAGCACTTCGACAAGCTCAGTGTGGCACCTTCAGCAAGACGATCTGTGGATTCATCGCTGGACACATATCTCTCTGAGTCTCTCGAAGGGTTTGAAGACAAGTGTATTTGGTAGAGATCTATTTCTAAACAGCTCCGGAGGCGATTGATAATTATGACTGATGATGTAAAAAAATTAAATGAGATGGTGGCTGCTTTTGACCGTTTGAAAAAAGAGTTATCAAAAGCAATTGTTGGACAGGATAGAGTCATTGAGCAATTGGTTATCGCCATGCTGTCGAGGGGCCATGCGCTTTTAGTTGGCGTACCCGGTTTAGCTAAAACCCTGCTCATTAAGAGTTTGGCCGAAGTTCTGGACCTTTCTTTTTCACGTATCCAATTCACACCTGATTTAATGCCTTCTGATATTACAGGTACAGATATAATCGAGGAAGATCACACCACCGGAAAACGAGAGTTCCGCTTTGTGAAAGGACCCGTGTTTGCCAATATCGTCCTGGCTGATGAAATCAACAGAACACCGCCCAAGACCCAGGCTGCTCTTCTGGAAGCCATGCAAGAGCATCGGGTAACTGCTGGTGTTGAAAGCTATGTCCTTGACGAACCTTTCTTTGTTCTGGCAACTCAGAATCCAATCGAACAGGAAGGAACTTATCCCTTACCAGAAGCCCAGCTTGACAGATTCATGTTCAATTTGCGCGTTGAGTATCCCAGTCGAGATGAAGAACGCCAAATTGTGGATCAGACCACCTCAGGTGCCTCCGTCCAACTAGAAAAAATTCTGGATAGACAGGCAATTATGGACTATCAAGACCTTATTCGGCGGGTGCCTGTAGCAGACAATGTGATTGACTATGCCGTTGATCTGGTAGCAAAAACACGACCTGATTCAGAAGAAGCTCCTGACTTTATTCAGAAATGGGTTGGCTGGGGTGCGGGACCCAGAGCCTCACAGTATCTCATACTGGGAGCCAAGACCAGAGCCGCCATGATGGGAAACCCGACACCATCCATTGAGGATGTCAAAGCGGTTGCTCTCCCCGTTTTACGCCACCGCGTTCTAACCAATTTCAATGCTGAAGCCGATGGCGTATCAGTTGATGAGATCATTAAGAAATTGTTTTAATTTCCTTTTCATTTAGAAAGATTTGTGTTTGAGGGAGGTCATTGGTTATGTCATCCCGAGCGGAGTCGAGGGATATTGTACCAATTAGATTAAAAAGGTATTCAAAGAGAGAGTGAGATTATTCAGTAAAATATTCAGAAGATTCACTACAGGAATGAATCCCTCGACTCCGATCGGGATGACGAGGATAGCTGACTATGAGAAAGTGATTTAACTTGAATTATAAATTCTGGACCACGTTTCAAAGTTGTCATTGTGAGGAAAGTAAGAACGGAGCAATCTCCAGTGCGAGATCGCCGCGATCACTTCATTCACTCACGAAGACCATCGGTCGATATTTATCACCCTGCATGATTATTCAGTGGGCAGTGATATTAATTTTGCTGATGTATACACAAAGTGTGTCAGCCCAAAATATGTGGATCTGGAATCAGCGCACCCATCCCGAGTTAAAATGGCAAACTCTGGAAACCGAGCATTTCAATATTCACTTCCACCAGGGAATTGAGGCAATCGCCCAGAGGGGTGCCCAAATTGCCGAGCAGACCTATCAGCCCATCATGGATCAACTCCAGGTTAAGGATTTCGGCAAAACAGATATAGTCCTTTCTGCCGAAGATGAAATCATGAATGGTTTTGCCATGCCCAGTAATCAGATATTTATCTGGGTCAGCCAGAATGATGTAGCTGGTCACTTCGGTGGTTCAGACAAATGGTTGAAAATGGTAATTACGCATGAGTTTCAACATGTCGTTCAATTACAGGCACATCGAACCTGGGCTGGTATTATGGGGGGTATGTCGATCCCACCCTGGTGGATTGAAGGCATGGCTGAATATATGACCGAGATCTGGCGCGTAGGTCGCAGTGATTCCAGGATGAAAATTCACACCTATCGGAATACGATGGACCAGCTGGATGCCCATGATGATGGCTATGCAAAGGTGCTATATCTGGCCTGGAAATATGGTGATTCTACCTTGGTCAAGATTTCAAACCACCGTCTCTATCTGCAGAAGGATAAGCTAAAATATCCCTATTGGTACGACTTTAGGACTGCTTTTAAAGAAGTTACAGGACAATCACTTGATGACTTTGATGAGGAGTGGCGTCGGGCGATGAACACCTATTATTATGGTTATAAGGCGCAAAAGGAGTCCATTGAAGAGGTGGGAGAACCCCTTTTACTCAAGGGCTTTTCCAGAGTTCGAAGTGCAAGTATATCACCAGACTCACTTGCTATTGCTGTGGTAGGTCGTCGTCATTCGAAGATGCGGGATTATAGCCTTTATTTGCAGAGCACGGACTCAACTCAACATATCAAAGAAATCCATTATGGACGTTTCAACGGAAACCCCGCCTGGTCTCCCGATTCAAAACAATTGATCCTGGCTGAATATCATAGAGGAAGTCATGGTTCACTATTGAACGATCTACGTCTCATTAACGTTGAGACAAATAAAAAACGCTGGATCACTCAAGATTTCAGAGCCCTTCATCCCGTATTCTCCCACGATGGGAAGGGTGTTTTCTTCGCCGCTCACCCCTCTGAAACCACACAGATATTCTATCAGGATATCGATTCGGGAAAGCGAATTCAGTTGAGTGCCTTTGAAGGTGACATCCAGATTCAGAATCTGGACTTGTCTCCTGATGGTAAAAAGCTGGTATTTATGATCCAGGATGCAAATGGTGACGTTGATATTGCCCTCATGAACCGTGATGGCAATGCTTTTCAAAAGCTTACAAACGATCCAGAAGAGGATGTTTATCCTGTCTGGACAGCTGACGCTTCAGCCATTATTTATACATCGTATCGGAATTCAACTCCCAATCTCTATCGGGTTGATCTGGATAGCTTAACCGTGACTCAGATGACTGATGTGGCCGAAGGCATCTTCTCCAAACAGAGACTGCCGAATACAAACAAGATTATTGCTTCAACTCTGGCTGATGTGGACACAGTGAGAATTCGGGTAGTAGAAGTAGAACGGGTAGCACCCGAACTTGGACTCCAGATTCGCGAACCCTACAATGCCTGGCGAACCAAGTCACCTGATATCAAGGTGCCGGTAGTTGATTATTCCCTCAAACCGGAAGTTGAGTTAGTGCAATCTTACCAGGCCATAAAAACCATCAGGCCATTGGTCAAGTTTATTTGGCCTTTTGGAGATGCGCTCCTCTTGCTGGGTGTGGCCCAGGATGCCCTCGGGAAACATATTTTCCAGGCTGGTGGATTTTTACCCTATTTCGATGATTATTTTGGGGCATACGTGAGCTATACCAATCTCCAGTTTTTACCGGCACTCCACTTTTATGGTATGAAAAACCTGAGTATGAATTACTACAGTAGCTACAGGTTTAATTTTTTTGAAAACCGAAACGGTATTGGAATCGCAGCGAGCATTCCCATGAATGCTGGACATACGCTATCTTCCAATCATAGTGTCCAGTGGAAAGCTCAATTCATGAGTCGGGATTTGATAAGTCTTGATGACATTGAAGATCCAGAAACGGGTCAAATAATACCCACCCCGGTTACAGATGAATTCAATATTGGTATCACCTATATGTGGAAATCGCAGAGACCGCATACATCAAGCTATTTTCTACCGCGAGATGGGCTAGGATTTCTCGCCCATATTGAACGCGCCTTGTCGGGTGTCTGGGGTGAAAATGATTACAGCAAATATTGGGTAGAAGGCTTTTACAATTATGATGTCCCCAAACTGCCTGCGGTTCTTTATGGTCGGATGAAAGTTGTAGGTCAGGCTGGCGATATACCGATTCAGGATGAGTTAGGCTTTTCTGATTCCGGACCGCTATATTTTTCAACTCAATATATGGCTGCCATAAAAAGTACGGGTCTGCTTGATGGTCCAGAATCCTATAGCTTAAGAGGACAGGTCGGTCAGTATCCAGCTAATGAACTCATTTATTCAGTGACAGAGTTGCGCATGCCCCTCATTGAGAAAGTCCCAGTTAATGTTTTGGGTGTAGGAGTTCAAAATATCACAGCAGCTCTTTTTTATGATTTTGGATATATTCCAGATTCAGAAAAGGTTCTGGAAACCTATGGTGCTGAATTGAAATTCGACATCAGTCTGGCTAAACTTTCTCTCGTGACTCTGGCCTATGGTTGGGGTGGGGATGCAGACTATTGGGTAGGAATCGATGGAGAGACGGAAGACAATTTTTGGGGAAGGTCATATCTGAGAATGGCGCTTGTTAATCCATTTTGAGTTAGAAGTTAGCTTGCCACGACGAAGCACGTAGTGCGAAGACGGGAAGTTAGGAGTTAGGAGTTTCGTCTTCCTGAGGCTCTCGAAGGAGACGTAAACTAGATGCCGAAACATTAGGAAAAGCAAGATTGGATAGATATCAACATTGGCGACTGATAAACGAAAATATTTAAATCCCCGTACTCTGGCGACCCTGGCTAATATGCAGCTCCGGGCGCGCATGGTGGTGGAAGGATTCATTGTGGGTTTGCATAAAAGCCCCTACCATGGTTTTTCCGTCGAATTTGCCGAACACCGTGCATATGGTCCCGGTGATAACCTGCGCTATTTGGATTGGCGTCTCTATGGTAAAACAGATCGATTCTACGTCAAACAATTCGAAGAAGAAACCAACCTCAAGGCTCATATCATGCTGGATATGTCCAAATCCATGGCCTACGCCTCTGGAGATATCACCAAATTGCAGTATGGGAGTTATCTCTCTGCAGCGCTGACTTACCTCCTGCTCAGACAACAGGATGCAGTAGGCCTGACCTTGTTCGATACGGAGATCCGTACCCATATCAGACCCTCATCACGTCCTTCCATGTTGAATAATATTCTCAGTCATCTCGAACATGTCACCCCCGGAGAGGAAACTGCTATTGGTCATAGCCTTCATCATCTGGCTGATCGTATCAACCGCAGAGGTCTGGTGATTATCATTTCAGACATGCTGGATGATCTGGATAATATTTTGAATGGTCTAAAGCATTTCAGACATGATCGACATGAAGTGTTGGTGTTTCATATTCTGGATCCACGGGAAGTTGATTTTGCCTTTGATGCCCAGGCCAAGTTTAAGGATATGGAATCAGGGGAGGTTATGGCAACGGAACCCTGGCATATTCAAAAGGATTATCAGGAAGCAGTCGATCAATTTAGAAGCAAACTGGGGGCACGCAGTCGCGAACAGCACGTGGATTATGTTCCTTTGACCACAGATCAATCTCTGGATGTGGCTTTACTGGCCTATCTGAATAAACGCCACTCTGTTAGATAAAACCCCAAATTCATATCATGTTATCATATACAAAATATATGTCCACCCGTCTAAACGAACACCAGGATGACAAAAAGGCGAAATGGTTAGAGAACTATGTCAAACATGATATTAAATCTCTTGGTGTTGGCATTCCAATTATTAGAGAAATTCTCAAAACTGCGGAGCATAAGTTTGAACTAAGCAAAAAATCTTTTACTCATCAAGAACAGGTTTTAGATGAATTAATGAGTAATGAATATACTGAGTTCAAGCTCGCAGCTATACTATTTATCCAGCTTTATGGTCAAAGCCATCCACCAGAACAACTTCTCGCATTGATTTCAAATTGGTTTGATAAACATTGGATCAATGATTGGAATGTTTGCGACTGGCTTTGTGTTCGACTTCTAAGCCCAATGGTTGACAATCATCCCTCAATTACTATCAACACATTTCAACTTTGGAACAAGGATTCCTATCTATGGAAAGCAAGGGCTTCATTAGTGCCATTTGCCCAGTGTAAAACGCTTCAGGAACATAAGAATATCATCCATGAGTTGTCGAGGACGCTGATTCAAAGAGAAGAACGATTTTGCAAGACCTCAGTTGGTTGGGTAATGCGGGAAATCTCAAAATTTGACCAAAACTATGTCGAATCCTTTCTGGATGACTACGATGAATGGTGTACAAAAGAAGTCATCCGCAATGCAAAGAAGTATACCTAAACATTCAAGTTTTCTATTTGAGAAAAACCTCCGTTTAATTGTCATTGTCTGACACTTGCGGGCACTCTATATTGATAAACTTAATGGATAATTATTTTTGTAAATCTCGTTTTCTTAAATGGATATCATTCGTCCAGATATTGCTGCTCATACTTTTGGGGTCACACTCATATGCTCAAACAAACAGCCAAATCAAGGGTCATGTATTTGATCACAAAACTGGTGATGGGCTTCCAGGTGTAAATATTCAGATCAGAGGAAGTTCTTTTGGTACAACGAGCGACCTGGAAGGGTATTTCCTACTTACCGGCATGGCACCAGGTGAGTATGATATCTCATTTACAATGATGGGTTATGCTCCATATGTGGAGAAGAACATCGGCGTAGCCCATGATGTTCCTGTCGATCTATCCGTTGGGCTAAAAGCCAATGTTCTGGCATCCCCCCAGGTGGTAGTCACCTCCAGTCGCAAAGCACAAGATATTCTCGAGTCTCCATTTTCAGTCTCAGCGATCGGTCCACGAGAGATCCAAGCCAAAGCGGTCGTCAATATGATAGATATCCTATCCTATGAGTCAGGGGTCTCCACCGTAAAAGGGCAACTGAATATCCGGGGAACTTCTGGTTATACAATGGGGGCCGGTAGCCGATCGCTACTTTTGCTTGATGGAATTCCCATGCTGGGAAGTGCTGCAGGGAATGTGACCTGGGCGACCATACCTACTTCAGAAGTTGATAGGGTAGAAATAGTCAAATCAGGTGGCTCTGCCCTGTATGGATCCAGTGCCATGGGAGGAGTCGTAAACATAATCACTCGCAATGCACCCCATAAACCCGAAACCCGCATTTCAACCAAGATAGGGGTCTATAGTCATCCCCGAGTTGACGAATGGCGTTGGCGCGATTCACGTGGTTTATTGTACAATACGGAGATCTCCCATTCGCGGAGCATAGGAAATCATGCGGCCTGGATACGGGTTCAGAAACGTAGCGATGATGGATTTATGGAATTGAATTGGGAAGAGGCTGTCAATATTTCTGCTAAACTCAAATTGAATTTTGGTAATGCTCACTCCGCCGCCTTTTTTGTGAATGTCCTTGATGACAAGGCTGGATTAACCTCAATTTGGAAGAGTTCCGCCAATCCCTTTGAAGCACCTGAAGGCTCTTCAAGAGATGGTACGCAGGGGAGGAAAGTTGTCCTCAATAGTCATTATAATTATGTGTATTCCCCGGATCTGGCTATAAAAACCAAGACCAGCGCCTATTGGAATGAATGGACGAGTTTTGGTGTAGATCCTGATTACTCAAACGAAAATCGCTTTTATGAAGAAGTGCAGGCCAGTAAAAGTTGGACAAGTAGTCTCACCAGTATTTTTGGATTGACCCTACAGCAGAATAATGTGAATGCCCAAATATTCGGTGACCACAACAGCAGCTCCTTCGCCACTTTCCTGCTTGTGGAAAAAAAATTGCGCCAATTTACGCTGTCTGCAGGAAGTCGCTGGGAAGCTTATCAAGTAGATGGCGAGAGGCAGGATGAAGTCTTTACGCCACAACTTGCCCTCAATTGGAAGCCTTCTCCCTGGCTGGGTTTGCGGATATCCACAGGAAAGGGGTTCAGGGTACCCACAGTAGCGGAAATGTTCACATCAGCCCGTAGAAGTATTTTCACGGTTGAACCGAATCCGGATTTGACTTCTGAGACCAGCATAAACCGTGAATTCGGGATCACTCTGTTGGCAGGGCAGCTAGGCGTTCTGGATCTGTTTAAATTAGATGCAGCCATTTTTCATAACAAATTTAAAGATTTCATAGAGCCAATCCCAAATTCGGATGCTGTTATTCACTTTACGAATATCGCTGATGCCCGTATTATGGGTCTGGAATTGGGTCTGGGGCTAAGCGCATTCAACAATCTAATAGATTACAAGTCAGCATTTACAATATTGGATCCAATGGAAACAAATTCAGAGGGTGAAATAATTGATACTTTATCTTATCGTCATCGATATCACTGGATCAGCTCCTTGGGAATGCACTATTGGGGAATGGATGCCTCAATTGAATATCGATACCTCAGCCGTATGGAAAGCGTGGAACTATTTCAAGAAAATAATCTCACTGGGGCTGATGCCCGGGTCCCTGTTCATATAGTAAACGCTGGAATCGGAAGCTCATATCAAGACTGGCATTTTCTCATGCGGGTGGAGAATGTTTTCCAATACTACTATACTCAGCTCGAACGCAATATTGAAGAAGAGCGCATAGCCACATTCACTATTGAGAGGCGGTTTTAATGCGTTTTGCCCTCACCTTGATCATTGTAACGCTCATATCGATGACTGCATGCGAAACACCAGAAAGCCTGGAAGCCATAGCAGGTGTTGAAGGAGCAGTGATATTCACGAGTTGGTCAGATTCACTCGAAGGTGCTGTAGTTGTCGTCTTCGATAAAGACCTGGAGTTTGATCGCATAGACGAACCAGGATATAAAGTCATTGACCATTTCATTACTTATGGTGACCCTATTAATCCGGGTACATCCAATATCGATTATTTTATCCAGCTGGAAGCAGGGGAGTATCAACTCATGGTGATTGGATTGCTCTTAGACCCGGCTCACTTGCTGGCTGATGAAGAGATATTTCAGGAAATCCAAAACTATATAGTGGTTCCTGAAAACTCTGCACCCCGGGGAATTGTGATTCGTGAGAAGCAAATTAATGAACAAACCGACTGGTATGTTCAGTTTTAATTTACAAACCGGAGCATTTTACTAAAGCACATTTTGTTTTGCTTCAGTCAAAAGCACTTCTATTTTAGGTGATCATTTTAAAACAGAGATGGATATTCAAGCCGCTTCTGTATTTAGACAATAAACAAGGAGAGAAAACGATGAGTAAATTCTTACGCGTATTACCCCTCTTGCTGATGATCAGCATGGCATTTGGTGGCGGTATGGTAGAAAACACGAACCAGAGTGCTGATTTTGTCCGCATGATGGCTCGCAATGCTTCTACAGATCTGGACGCGGTATTCTTTAACCCAGCTGGATTAACCAAGCTGGACAACGGAATGCATCTGTATCTGAGTAGTCAAACTATTACACAGACAAGAACCATCACAAGTGATGTAGCATCCCTTAACAATGATACTTTTGAGGGTACCACCTTTGCACCCGTATTCCCCAACTTTTATTTTGCATACAAGATGGATAAGCTTGTCGTTGCGGCTGGTTTTGTCCCTATTGGTGGTGGTGGAAGTGCTGAATTTGCTGATGGACTGCCTCTTTTCGAAGCTCCTGCTTCGGCATTGGTTCCCATGATGGCAGCAGCTGGAGTAACTGGATACAATCTGGATGTGGAATTTAATGGTTCCTCAACCTATCTCGGTGGTCAGGCTTCAGTGTCCTATGCTATCAATGATATGATTTCACTTTCTGCTGGTGTGCGTTATTTTTCAGCGTCAAACAGCTACGTAGGACACCTCAAAGACATCAAGGTTGAAACCGCTGCTGGCGATATGATTCCTGGTGATGTTATGCGTGGTATCGCTGCTCAGTATACCGCTGGAGCCACATCTGCAACAGGTGCTGCCGCATCCTTACAGCCATTTGTTGATGGTGGTGCTGGCGATGTATCTTTTGCAAACCTGCTTCTTGCAGGCCAGATTGATCAAGCTACAATTGATGCGATTTCTGGTGGTTTGACCGCGTCTGGCGTGCCCGGATTTGATGCTAATACCTGGACACCAAACATCACCCAGGGTGCCTATACCACTGCTGCAGCCACAATGACTGGCTTAGCTGCTGGTTATACTGCTCAAGGTCTAGGACTTGATGTTGCAACAGCTGACATTGAAGTTGATGCTGTACAGACCGGTTCCGGTTTTGCGCCAATTGTAGGTTTGAATATCAGTCTGATGGATAAGCTGAATATTGGTCTCCGTTATGAAATGCTGGCACCCCTCGTATTGACCAATGAAACAGAAGTAGATGGCTCAGGTCTGTTTCCTGATGCTGCTGAAACCAATGCTGATATGCCTGCCATGATGGGTGTTGGACTATCCTATCTCGTTATGCCTTCACTAAATATTGCTTTTGATTACAATATGTATTTTAATGAAGACGCGAACTGGGATGGTGGTGAAGACTTTGTTGAGAACGGCTCTGAACTTGCTGTCGGTGCTGAGTTTGCTTTGTCAGAATCTCTATTGCTTAGTGGTGGCTATCTAATGGCAACCAGTGGTGCAATGGATGCTTATCAGTCTGGCCTCAGCTATAGCTTGAATTCCAATACATTTGGTCTAGGTGCTAAGTATGCCTTGAATGACCAGATGGCTATAAGCCTCGGGTTCTCAAATACTTCCTATGAAGAAGGTCAGAACACAGCTGTTGATGCTGGTCTGGGTAATGAGACCTATATGAAAACGGCGACTGTAATTGCGTTTGGTCTTCAAAAGAGCTTTTAAGTAACAAATTATACGATCTGCAAAAAGGCCGCTACTGCGGCCTTTTTGCTCTCAAGGAGTAACTACCATGTTAAACATCATCAGAGCAGGAGTTATCATCTCAATCATCGGAGGCTTACTGATTGGCTGTGAGGATGATGTGGATACCATTCCTGAAATTGATCATCCACTTACTGGTGTGTATACATTGACAGAAATGACTATCGATGTAGAGGCAACATCACTACGTGACACAACACTAGCATTTGTGGTACCTCAAAATGGTGTGGATTCTATTACTATTAATGCAGGCACTCTGGTTTTGTTTGAAACGGAGCTATACACCGATTCTGACCCTGAACCCATAGGTGGAACAGTAAGCTTAAGGAGTGACCTGAGTGGGACCCTTTCTGGTAATTTGCCTGTAAACTGGGGCACCGGATGTGTACCCAGTATTATCATATCAGGATTAACCTCGGATGGTACCTGGTCTGCTGACACGAGTACAGGTGTTTTTACCCTTGATCTTGTAGTGGATGCACTGGATATTGATGGTTCATTTACTTTATCTGGCGATCAACTGGAAGTTCTCTATGCATCCATGCTAAGCAATGATGAACGTACGATTTCAAGTGTTACTTATTTGGGTGCAGATGTTCTTGTAAGCCCAACCTGTTTACCCGTTTCCACTGTCACAGAAAGAATCCTGAAACTTACGCTTAATTAAGACCTATCTAATGTGCAGCCGTATCCATGCATGCCACCAGGACTGATGGGTATTATTACACGAGTAGAACCTGAGAAATGGGGATGACTCTGGCCACAGGTAAATCCTAGCCGTCACTGGTGTCTCTCATTCATGAGACCATCATCAAGCAATCAGTATAGACAAACCATTCTCATGAAAAGCAGTTTTTAAACCATCATTTTCATATAGCTTAATAGCATTCATACTAAAGGGGAGTCACCGTGAAAAAAATGATTCTGTTTGTGTTATTTGCTATTATCTCCATGGGCTATGGCCAGGAAATGAAGGCACTCGATAAAGCCACAATTTCGTCCTATTCAAAAATTTTCAACGCAGACAAGAGTAATGTGGCCCGGCAGAATGCTCTGGCTAACAATAGTATCAAATCCCTGTCTGTTGATAAAGCTACTCGAACAAGGCAACAACACCTTTTCTCAGATAAAATTGATGTTAAGGGTATTAGCAATCAGAAGAGTAGCGGGAGATGTTGGCTGTTTGCCGGACTCAATATTTTACGACCTGTAGTGATTGAAAAATATGATCTAGAAACATTTGAGTTTTCACAAAACTTTCTCTTCTTTTATGATAAGCTGGAGAAATCAAATCTCTTTTTGAATCAGATGATCATCATGCGCGAGAGAGATATTCATGATCGTGAACTGGAATTCCTGTTGGATGCTCCCATTGGTGATGGTGGTCAATGGAATATGGTGGTTGATTTGGTTGCCAAATATGGTTTAGTCCCTATGATTGCCATGCCAGAGACCTATGCCAGTTCGCATACAAAGGATATGAACAAACTTTTGAAGAAGAGATTACGAAGAGCCACCTCTGAAATTCGCATGAGTGCTGATCCTGCAAAACATTCCATGATTCATCAGGAAACGCTGAGCGATATATATAGAATCCTGGCCCTGGCCTTGGGAGAACCACCCCAATCATTTTCCTGGCAATATGAAGATGAAGATGAAAAGTTGAGTAAAGCCAAAGTTTTCACCCCACAGCAATTTAGAGATAATGTGGTGAATCATGATCTGGCTGATTATGTCTATCTGCTTCAAAACCCCACTAAAGATTACTACCAGACCTATAGTATAACCCTTGATAGAGACATGGTTGAAAAACCGGATATGGCCGTTTTAAATATCCCAGGGGATGTTATCAAAGCACAGACGTTGAAGGCTGTTCTGGCTGATGAACCAATCTGGTTTGCCTGTGATGTTGGCCAGGAACATCTCGGATCAGATGGACTCATGGTACGTGGCATCTACGACTATGAAGCCCTGCTAGGGGTGGATTTTAAGCTGACAAAAAGTGAGCAAATCCTGTATGGCGAATCTATACCGACTCATGCCATGGTCTTTGTAGGTGTGGATATTGTTGATAAACAGGCGAGACAGTGGCGAGTAGAAAATTCATGGGGGACAGAGCGTGGTAATGAGGGCTACTGGCTTATGGATGATGCCTGGTTCGATCAATATCTGTATGGGGTGATTCTTCCCAAAAAATATCTGGATAAAAAAACTGCCCTGGCACTTGAAGTGAAACCTATTGTTTTACCACCCTGGGATGCCATGTATCATATGATTAGAGGGCCTGAATAATACTTAATCCAATTTAACTTCAAAAGGCACCCAATTAAGTTGGATTGCCTTTACCCTTCGAGAACCTCAGGGAGACAAATAGTGTGTCTTGCTGAGCCAGCCTGTCCTGAGCGAAGCCGAAGGGAAGTATGACACGATACGCGTATTTTGGAATTTAACTGGTATTATTGGTTGGTTTCGTCAAGTTCGCCAGCCTTCGCCGAAGACCCACTACGCCGAAGTGCTACGTGGGCAGTACTGCTATGCGCAGGCAGGTTCTAAAAGGATCAAGACCACTTTAACTCTAGAATAGACCATTTGTCAAAGCATGACGGAGATTGTACTGGTTTAATCGATTCTTTCCCCGGAATCCAGATCGAAAAATTGATATGTCTCAGGTTCAGCAAACAGGCTAAGTGCTGATCCGATCTTACGTGGTGCATTATCAGCAACACGGGCAATAAATGTATCTATCCCAGTTGAGCAGTATAAATAGGATTCATTCCCCATGAGTTCACTGACTTCAAGCTGAGCACTAATACTGGAAGGGGAATCGAGGAGTTTGAAGTGCTCCGGACGAATTCCCAGCCTTATTTTACGACCTTCAAAAGCCTTGAGAGATTTAGGGTGGACATCATCAATGGGTAATGAGAATTTTTCATTCACCAGCTGGCCAGCTTGAATCTCTACATCGAAAAAATTCATGGCTGGAGAACCAATGAAGCTGCCTACAAAATGATTTTGTGGTCGTTTATAAATTTCCAGCGGCTCATCAGCCTGCATGATATATCCATCTTTCATAACCACGATGCGATCTCCCATGGTCATGGCTTCAACCTGATCATGGGTCACATATATCATGGTCGTTTTTAGACGGGCATGGAGCTTTTTGATCTCAGTCCTCATCTGCACTCTGAGTTTTGCATCAAGGTTGGATAAAGGCTCATCAAATAGAAACACAGAAGGCTTTCTAACAATGGCACGTCCCACTGCTACACGCTGGCGTTGACCCCCTGAGAGTTCTTTAGGTCGCCGATGCAGATATTCTTCAACACTGAGAATTTCAGCAGCTTCTTCAACACGCTCTTTTATATCCTTATCGGAATATTTCCTCAGGCGTAGGCCAAAGGCCATATTCTCATACACGTCCATGTGAGGATACAGGGCATAATTCTGGAAAACCATGGCGATATCACGATTCTTGGGCTCCACATCATTTACACGAGTATCACCTATGAAAACATCACCACCGCTAGCTTCTTCCAGACCTGCGACAATTCTTAGTGTGGTGGATTTTCCACAACCAGAAGGACCAACCAACACCGCAAATTCACCATCTTGAATTTCCAGATTAATGCCATGGAGAATTTGTGTTTCACCGTAGGATTTATCTAAGTTTTTGAGTGTTACCTGAGCCATGATAGCTTCCTTTCAAAATTGTTATGTCAGACACCAGCTGACATCGCCCTGCCCCTTACGGATCACTATGGGTTGGTCATCGTCGGTCATATCAATCACAGAAGATAACTCCGCCCAGGTAGGACCTGAATCGAGAATGAGATCAACCTGACCTTCATAATACTCCGAGAATTCCTGTGGATCACTTGCAAAACTTTTAGCGCTGATATTAACACTGGTTGAAATAATTGGATTCCCCAGTGCTTCAACAATAGCAAGTGTGAGAGGGTGGTCAGGTATTCTCACTCCAACAGTTTTCTGTTTCGAAAGCAAGCTCTTGGGGACTTCTCTGGTCCCAGGCAGGATAAAGGTATAAGGTCCCGGAAGATGTTTTCGTAGATCTCGATAATTTACAGTAGAAATTTTTGCATATTTGGAAATGTCTTTAATATCTGAGCATACAAAGCTGAGCGGCTTCTGTTTTTCCATCCCTTTTACTCGATAGATTCTTTCAATAGCCGCTTTTTGAGTGATATCGCAACCCAGGCCATAAACCGTATCAGTTGGGTAGATAATCAAACCGCCATTTTTGAGAACATCAACGACCTGGTCGACAATTCGATGGTTAATGGTGGTTCCGTGAAGCTCAATTCTCATAGGGTCAGATAATCCTTTATTATCTCTATGCTTGCGGCGGGTTTTTCAAAGGGGAAAAGATGCCCCGCAATGACGCTTTTAACAATATGATTTCCGCTTGACCCTTTAAGCCTTTTAATGCCTCGCTGATTCACGGTATCCGATTTTTCACCGATGATGAAGAGTGCGGGAACTGGTAAATTTTTGGGAAGCGACCAGACATTCAATGGGATAGACTGATAAATACTGGATTCCAGTTCCGGTGCACAAGACAATTGGAAAGCACCCTGACCAGTCTCTCGCAGGCAGGTCTCAACATACGCTTCTAGAAAGTGGGGTTCCCAATGTGAAAAAATTTGTTTGTTTGTGTAATGCTCCAGTGCAGAAGCCCTGGTCTGGAAATGATTTTTACGCCGGTTAGCAGCTCGGGCCAGAGGAATAATATGGGTAATTGAAAGTAGTTTCAATACTCGTATCACCATCAGAATGCGTTTTGGAAGCATAACCGGGTCGAGGAGAATAATTTTACGGAACCACTCCGGTCTTTGTATTGCCATGAGCATAATGACAATCCCGCCGATTGAATGACCCATGCCCACAATAGGTTTGGCAGGTGGTGATTTTTCTAATTGAGCAATAAAATAATTTGCCAGATCTATCCAAGCTTCAATGCGACCATTCCAATGAGACTCACCATGACCTGGAAGATCAGGTGCCCAGATATCATAGTCAGTGGATAAAGGCTCAAGAAAGGAATGGTACATTTTCGACGAGTAGCTGTTAGCATGTAGAAAGAACAGGACTTCGCCTGCTGGATTCCCCCATCGATTTATGACAGGCGCGGATGGAAATGGTGTCTGCATTGAAACAAATTAAGGTGAATGCATGGCAGGGGAAGTGAAAAGACACTGGAAATGGATTCGTGCCCTTATATTATTCGAGCCAAACGCTGGAAATATTTTATGGAAAAGTCAAAACGTATCTTGGGAATCAATTTATGTCCTCAAAACTAATCATTTTATGTATTGGATTGATCACACCCTTTGTTTCTTGCCAGGAAACGGCTAGCGACCCGGTAACCTCTGAACAGGTGCTTGAAATACGCCCTCGTCAGGACAAGGCGCTTTCTGGGTCCAGCTTTGCAAGTTCAATTGAATCTCTGGAGCTAGTCCAAAGAGAGGAGATGATCTTTAATGCAATATTATCCGGTAATCTACCATCATTCCTTAGAGATTTAGTACCGATAGAAACCAGCCTGACAATTGAGGATACAGCATATTCCCTTACTTTTTTTGTAATGCCGGACTATTTGTCTATTGGATCAGATGATGATCATTTCCTCATACCCCTGACACCCATTTTAGCACAAAAAATTATGGATCAGTTTGGTAGTATTCTACCCACCCGGAAAATGGTTGACCTCATCTGGGAAGCTTCTGAAGTCAAATTGACCCCAGCTCCTATTCCACCAAGTGCTAACATGGTCACAGTTGAAGTCTTTAGAGATCATAATGAAATGGTTAGGGAGGCCCGGGCTGAATTATTGGCTGACCACCCCCTGGGTAGCTTGGTGAGCGGCCACAAAAAGGATGTAATTCTGTCAAATCGGATTGCATCCAAACCTGACAAGGTAATCATTTACGGATGGCATTATCCACATGGTGAACCCATCCAGCCACTCTATAGTGGCCATGTAAATTGGTATGCTGATTATAGTCATGGGGTTCGAGTTGTGTTGCATGAGTGTTTATTAAATGGAACGATGGTAGGCCTTTCAGAAATTTTGCATGATCCACTTCTGTATCAGCTTTTAAGTGATGAAACGGGATCCATGGAAACCACACGCTATGATACCGCACCTTCGAATTATCCTTAATTAGTGTCTGTCTTTAAAGTTCCGTATTTCAAGTGATGCAATAAACCGTTAAAACGGTTTTAAATTACTAAGTTTATGATAACCCACGACTTAAGTCGTGGGTTGCTAACACTCTCTTAAGCCTGTTAACCGTTTCAACGGTTTTATTGTTGACTTTATGGACAGACGCCAATTAGACCGATCATTCCTAATTAAAAACCGTTTAACGAAGTAAATGACCTCATCTGTCATTCGTATGACAATATCTGTATATACTGATAGTAATTTATGGCTGGATTATTTGAAAAAGACGGCTGCGGAGTGTTGATACGCATCGGCGGTACTCTAAATCAACCTTGGTGAGTACTGGTAAATATCCGTCCGCAGCCGAATTATAATTTTTAGATACCAACCTCGAAAAGAATCAATAAAAAGTAAATATAACTAGGCAATTGAGTATTGCCAGAGTTGTCGCAATGCTGACATTGTTTGTCTACTGATGTCTTAGCTTAAAATTATGAATCAAGAAATTTATCAGCTAATACTAATGGGGATGATGATGCTCTCCCCAAGTGAAGTAGATGCCAAAAACTTGAGCATCCTTTCTCACTCGCGTTTAGATAATTATGAATTACTGGATGTCTATATCCAGGGAGTCCTGGCGTTTATTCCAGGGGGATTGGGTGGTCTGAATATTGTCGATATAGCTGATCCCCTAAATCCGACTGTCATATCATCATATCATGCTGGAGGATGTGATTGGGGCAGAATTTATTCTTGGACTGCCAGTGGAGATTATGCCTATGGTACTGGTCGCGAATGTGGTGTTCACGTTATAAATATCTCTGATCTTTCCGATCCGACTTTTGCCACAATCTATTCTGACGAGAGTCAAAGCGATCAACGCTATGAGCATGCTGAAACAGATGGAGCTACTCTCTATCTTTCAAAACATCAACTTGGGATAGAGCTTGTGGATATCTCGCAAGCACCTTTTCTCTCGGCATTGAGTAATATATCGACCCATAATGCCTGGGCGAGTCTGGTTGCAGATAGTACACTCTATATCGCTGATGGTAGCGCAGGAATTAAGATTGTATCAGTCCGAGATCTGTTGAATCCAGAACTCCTGGGAAGCTTAGCAACCAGCGGTACGGCAAAGGATGTCGCCCTCGTTGGTCATTATTTATTCGTTGCGGTTGGTGCTGCAGGTGTTGACATGATTGATATCAGCGATCTACAAAACCCTTTATTTGTAAATAACTACAACACCAGTGGATATGCTTCTCGCGTGTCTGCCAACGCAAGCCGAATCGCAGTTTCTGACTGGGATGATGTTGAGATATTGACCTATGATGACCAGGGCATGACCTTAGCAGGTTATAAAGATACTGGTGGTCGTGTGATGGCCATTGAAATGATAGGTGATATCATTTTCTCGGCTGAGTGGGAAGACTTCGTGGTATTTAACTATGGTGAAATTCAGGGTCCAGATATTGATCTTAGCACTAGGAAAATTGAATTTCCCCGAGTTCATGCACATGGAGCACTCACTCGATATCTCACAATCAACAACAATGGTCATACACCGCTGGAAATTATTGAAGCCGCACTCGATATTTCTGATTTCGAGATTGAGTTGGGTGATAATATGGTTGCCCCTGACAGCTCTGTTTCTATTCCCATCGTTTATCGACCTGGTACAGGTTCCTGGGCAGAAGGACTTACTTTAACCACCAATGACCCAGATGAACTCGGAATTGAGATTACCCTCACTGGTAATTATCCTTCTGGTCCCATGGTGGGTGATATGGCGCCAGAATTCGAACTGGAAGTTGTGAATGGTCTGGGAACCATCAGTACCCAAGAGCTGTTTGGACAACCCGTTGTTTTAGCGTTTTTCACCGCCTGGTGACCTGTCTGCGCTCCGGAGTTTTCGGATATAGAGGTTTCAATTTGGCAGGAGTATGAGGAAGCAGGGCTCCAGGTGATAGGTGTTTCCAACGAGTCTTTACCTGCTATCAGCGATTTTGCTGCAGATCAAGGTATTACATTTCCAATCCTGCATGATACGGAGGGTGTCTATGGTCTTTACAATTTACCTGGGGCAGCATCACCCTATCCCAGAGATTTTATCCTGGATGAAAACGGGGTTGTGCGTATGGCGAAAACTGAGTATGAGCCAGGGGTCATGATTGCTATCATCGAAACGCTGTTGGATGTCTCAACAGTTGACCTGGAATCGAATTCTCATCAACACCCAGATCAGCAAGCTCTAATTAAAGTGTATCCCAACCCATTTAATCCAGAGACAAAAATAAATATTCTCATTCGTGAAGAGGGACGTGTTTCACTCGAGCTATTTGATGTCCGGGGACGCCACCTTCAAGCAATATTAAGTGATCGCACCCTATCCAGCGGTCAACATGAATTTGACTTCAGGAGTGAAAATTTAGGATCGGGGATTTATTTCCTGGTAATGGAAACGCAACAGGATCGCTACATTCAAAAAATAGTCAAACTGCGCTGAGAATAGCACTATTTACATATTGAAGTGTGAAACAATAAACTTGATGGCTGACTCAACATGGGTTTTCCAGAAAGCATGAGAATGTGTCCCGGATTCTTCCCTGAAAACAATTTTGTAGCCCTTATCTTCTAATTGTTTGGCCATCTCTTGATTCTCTTTGAAGGTGAAATCATCACGTCCACAAACCAGCAGCATATCAGGGCTGTTTCTGGGTGCTTTTTTCTCTGCGAGATGAAGGGGGTTGTTGCTTTCCCAGCGATCTGGATCTTCAGCATATAAACCCAGGGCATTTGTCAGATGCCAGTTCTCAGTATGGCGCGTGATATCCATGACGCCGCTTAAGCTGGCAGCGGCAGCGTAACTGTCGGGATACTTCAATACCTGAGTTATAGCCCCAAAACCACCCATGCTCAAACCCATGACACCGTGACTCGCAGGATTCATTGAGCCGTTAAAATTCTCCACGACCCAGATTTTAATTTCTTGATGGATGTGCGTGGCATAGTTTCGACCTGGACTGACCTCAGAGTCTACCCACCACCCATCGTAACCACCATCAGGCAGGATCAGGAGAAGATTGTAGGTATCACACAAATTCTGTAAATCTGAATCATCCTCCCATTGGGTTTCGTCCCCGCTCCAACCATGGAGCATTACAATAAAGGGGTAGCCGCCTTTTAAATGGGGATCAAACTGGGAAGGTGTAGCCACAATCACCCGGTTGCTGTCGGACAAGGCTACCGAGGGTGCCTTCAAATGGAGAATATCTCCTAAAGCGGGAGAGAATGATGTCAGGACGAGCACGGGCATGATCAGGGTTGCGAAAATATTTTTATATGATTTCATAAGGTCAAATATGCTTGATATGATCCCCAGGTCAAAGCACATACTCCGAGTATTGTCAGTTGCCCAAGGATAAATGAAAAGCAGTTTCATCACGATCTGGAATGCTTAAACTGAAGTCTTACGAATTTGAGGCAGGAAAAGGTTTGCTATGTCTAAGAAAAACAGGAATATTGTTTTATGGTTAGGTCTGAATGTTATCGCCTTGGGTTTAATTACACTTTTAAATATTTAAGCTAGTTTCCCAATACAGAAAATACATACTTAGAAATTTTCAATCAGTTAAGCGAATATGCGCAATAGCCAGGGGTTCTAGAAAGGATTAATCATGCATCATCATTTTACAATAGCTCTGCTTCTACTGAGTTTTGTTGCACCAGGCATGTCATGTACATCTGCTGTGGTAAGTGGCGAAGCAACTGATGATGGAAGACCACTACTCTGGAAACATCGGGATACGGGTGACGTAGAAAATAAGCTGGTCTATGTTGAAGGTAGTAAATATGATTTTGTGGGCGTAGCAAACAGGGTAGACTCGCTTTCCCGTCAAATCTGGATGGGTTCGAACGAAGTTGGTTTTGCCATTATGAATACTGCCTCCTACAACCTGAATCAAGGCCAGGTGTGTGATGTGCCTGATGATCAGGAAGGTTTGTTTATGCGGGCTGTATTAGAGGTCTGTTCTGACCTGGATGATTTCGAGGCATTTATGGATAGCTCGGTTGGAACCTGGGGGCTGGCCGCCAATTTTGGGGTCATCGATGCCAGAGGAGGTGCTGCCTATTATGAAAAAGGGTATTATGATTATACCAAATACGATGTAAGCGATTCAGAAATTGCTCCAAGGGGATATCTCATACGCACAAACTTTTCCGTATCAGGTACTGAGGATAAGGGTTACGGGTTTATAAGGCACGGAGTAACCAGCGAACTATTCAATGAACAGAATGCTATTTCAGTAGATTTCATCCTCGAAGCTGCAACCCGGAACTTAAAGCATGGTTTGCTGGATAAAGATCTGCGCTCTGATCCGTTGCCCCTTGATAGAAGTGATGAGAAATATGTTCTTTTTCAGGATTATGTGGTTCGTACTGCCAGTGCCTCAACCCTTTTAATCCAGGGTGTTCTGCCTGATGAAGATCCTCAACTCACAACCTTGTGGACTGTGCTTGGCTGGCAACCTGTGACTCTGGTAACTCCGGTTTGGGTAAAATCTGCTGCATTACTCCCAGATTTGGTCCTATCCATAAATGCAGCCGCTATGGAATTGAAGGCCAGTTGTTTTCCTGTAAAGCGTGGCAATGGTCAGGACTATTTGCTGCATTCACAATTAACAAATCAAGCTGGAACGGGTTTGCTTGATATCATTCTTCCAGCGGAGCAAAAAATTGTTCAAAAAACCAAAGCGATGCAGACGAAGTGGCGCAAGAAGGGCTTGCGAGACCGTGAATTGAAGAAATACAATAAATGGTTAGAGTCCTATATTCGTAAAACTTATGAGAAAGATTTGGGGCAGGGGATTGGCGAATAATCGGCAGCTGAGCTCGCTTCTCAGGCGTTTGATGATTCTGGCTGGAGTTTCAGCTTTTATTTATGCTTTGAATAGACTCCTCATTATCCCCATGTTGCCTGAGATTGGTTTTTTCAATAAATATTTAGGAGATATGTTAGCCCTGCCGGTGTATCTACCGCTCTCATTTTATCTGGCCTGGCGGCTGCATCTCATTCCTGAGGACTTTCAACTACAGCTCACACATATTATAGGTGCAGGAATCATTTTTAGCATTTTATTTGAAGGTATTATCCCGATAATCGACTCTACATCAACCAGGGATCCAGTTGATATCCTGGCCTATTTCGCCGGAGGGCTGGTGGTATACTTGGTGGGATATTATACCAACCTGCAGGTAAGTTCAAACACTCACAATTGAGGAAAATTTATGCGACCGTATTTATTAGCAGAAAGCACCTGGAAACAGGTCCGTGAACAAGAGGTGGACTTGGTAGTCTTACCCTGGGGTGCAACAGAGGCACATAATCTTCATCTCCCTTATGCCACGGATGTTATGCAATCGGATCATCTTGCAGCCGAAGCTGCCCGCCTGGCGTATGAGGAAGGTGCTCGAGTGATGGTATTGCCCACCATACCTTTCGGTGTGAACACGGGCCAAACCGATATTTATCTGGATATTAATCTGAATCCCAGCACCATAACCGCCATAGTAGGGGATGTACTGGACACCCTCGATCGTCAAGGTGTTCGCAAGTTCTTGATTTTCAACTCTCATGGTGGAAATGATTTCAAGCCTGTCCTAAGAGAACTGGGTCTTCAGTATCCAGATATGTTTTTGGCTTTCACCAATTGGTTTTCAAGTCTGGACAAGTCCAAGTATTTTGAGAACGATGGTGATCATGCTGATGAAATGGAGACATCCCTCATGCTGCATATCAGACCAGATCTTGTTCGTCCGCTAAGTGAAGCCGGGCCTGGACTTGAGCACAAAATTAAAATTAAAAGTATCAGGCAGGGCACGGCCTGGACTGAGCGAAAATGGTCTGAGGTCACTGAAGATACTGGCATAGGAGATCCTCGACAGGCTACAGTTGAAAAAGGTGCTGCCTATTTCAAGGATGTTACTCGTAAGATGGCGGATTTATTTGTTGAAATTGCCAATGCGGATCTCAACGACCTGTACGAGTAGTAGTCACTTCCATTAAATAAATACACCACGGATTTGTCTCCGTGTACAATCCAGATATTGGATTATGCTAATTAATTGTAAGCTTCGGTTGATTTGCTTTTTGGTGTTACCTTTTGGGTGGCAACAAACCCTGGATTAGTAAGTAGAGGTACTGGTGGAGGTGCCGGCCGGCATTACTTCCCGAGAAACTTGTTAGTTAAAAGGGAACTTCCTCTTCTGCTTCGGCGACTTCAGCGGTGGCACTCTCTTCGTTGCCTTTTTTCCAGCCACCCAGCATGGTGAGTTTTTCACCAACTACTTCAGTCATGTAGTGACGTTTTTCTTCTTTATCATCCCATGAGCGCGTCTGAAGTCGACCTTCTACATAAATCAAGGCACCCTTCTTCACGTAGTTTTCAGTGAACTCAGCAATCTTACCAAAAACTACAACCCGGTGCCATTCAGTGTTATCCTGAAACTCTCCTTTCCCATCTTTACGTGTTTCTGTTGTGGCCATGCTGATGGTGGCGATAGCCAATCCCTTTGTTGTGTGGCGTACATCAGCATCGCTGCCTGTACGTCCAACCAATAGCACTTTGTTAACGCTATTGCGTTGCATAATACCCTCCTTTTGTTGGTTTGATTGATGGTATTTTATAGTCGAAACTCGCGAGAAACAAGGAAAAAGAAGGCACATTTGATAAAATATTTAATATTATATAAAATACATCGTAACGTTAACATCCATTCTCCTTCATAACCCTCATCGATTGCTATTGGGGATTGATCTAGGGATTACAGTCCAGACTATTTCTTTCGAAACAACCAGTAAAAAATCTGACTGGGTGGCGGGAACATTGTTTTACTTGAAAAATTGACTTATATAAACATAAATTGTTTCATGATAATTATCTGGACAGAAATAATCCCATTGGGTACCCTATGAGAAAACCTATTACTAGGTTCCAACGCTGTATTGTTCATCTCGTACTCCTGCTTTTAACTCTTTTATATGTCCCACCGGTTTTTGCCGGGGAAAATCTGGATTCTTTGTTTGTTGAAGCGCGTAATGCAGCGACTGAATTGGGTGATCGAGCCTTAGCGATTGAATTGTGTCAACACGCACTTGAGATAAAGCCTGATTACCATGATTTTAGAATCTTGCTCGGTCGGTGCTATAGCTGGGAGGGGAGATATGACAAAGCCGAAGAGGAGTTAATCCAGGTCATCGAGGCAGCCAAGTCTTACAAAGATGCACGTAATGCACTGCTGGATACCTATATCTGGTCCAGGCAAGATGAGAAAGCCTTGGCGCTATTAGAAGTCTCAGTCCAGATGTATCCCAAAGATACCAGGTATAAGCTGAAACAAGTTCAGGTACTTGAAAATTTGGGGGACATCCCTGAAGCGTTAAAAATTGTAGACGTGATTCTGATCCTGGAACCAGGGAATAAAGCAGCACAGGACTTTAAGGCTAGGGTGACAGTTTCTGATTTAACTCGCTCTACCACGGTCAGGTTTGCATATAATCGTCTGGCAGAGACCAATACTGAATGGCAATTCATTGTCGTTGAACCAAGTCTTGATCCCTGGTATTGGGTATCTTTTGAGCATAAGGAATCACTCTCATTTGGACCAATTATCCTAAAGCTCAATTATGCCAATCGCTTCCAAAATGAGGCGAGTCAGATCGAAGTGGAATCCTATCCAGTGCTCCGAAAAGGGACCTATTTATACACGGGTATTGGGCTGTCAAAATCTGATTTGTTTCCTTCATTTAGACTGGGTCTAGAAGTCTTTCAGGCTCTACCTCGAGACTTCGAGGGGTCGCTTGGTTTAAGATATCTCGAAGTTCCTGACAAACAGATTCCCATCTATGTGAGTTCAATAGGAAAATACTGGCAATCTTATTGGATAAGTGTAAAGTCCTATATATCACCCTCTAATTCAAGTCTATCAAAATCGTGGATATTCTCTGTGAGGAAGTATTTATCCAATCCTTCTAATTTTCTCGAGTGGTACGCCGGATCTGGTGTGTCCCCGGATACTGACCTGGGTGGGGAAGAAGTTGATTTTTTGGGTAGCCGTAGCTTTGGATTTACCTTTAAACTACAGGTTAAACCCCAGTATGATGTAAATATGGGGGTTCACTTTTCCAATCTTGAGACCAGATCAAATGCGTTTCGAGGAGATACAGGAGTACAGCTATCACTATCAAGAAATTTTTAAGAACTTTTCATGAGGTTGGGTTCCTCACTATTACGCCAACATATAAATGATCTGTATTTTATGATAAGTGAAGTATAATATCTCGATAGGGCTCTGAACTTGGTCGAACCAACTTCATGCGATGGAAGACTTAAACTGGGATTAAAAATGAAGACAAGAAATCATTTACTATCACTAACCACATTATTTTTTATGGTGGGCATTTTAAATTATTGTACTGAACCACCAAAAGATAGACGAATCATTTTGGAGAATAATCTGTCCACACTAGCCAAACGCATAACCTACACTAATCAAGTTATCGAAATTGATACCTCTTTGCAGGTTGATGGCATGGCAAAGCCTTCAATTCATCCTGTGAGTTTAGAATTGATTGCTGAAGTTGATCCGCCTGAAATTGATGGCCAGCCTCTCCAGGCAACTGATATTTATGTCCGGGGTGACAAGGTTTATGTCTCATATAACATGATTGGCGAACCTTACCTGGGGGCTGTTGATATTTTTAATGCAAGACACGAAGATGACCCTGATCTAAAATCTTCCATGCTGTTTACTGATTCGGATGTAAATGGTCTAACATATAAAGATAATTATCTATATCTAGCTCTTGCAACGAACCGTGATGAATTTGATTCTCCTGCTGTAGTAGAGAAAGTGAGGATCAGAAGAGACCAATTGACTGACGAGACAGAAACATTCGATGTTCCTAGCTGGGCTGCCACCGATGTTGAAGTCGCTGATAACCATCTTTTTGTTACGTCAGGAGCTGACAGTGGTCATGTGACAGTTATAAGACTACAAAATGATGAGGTCGTATTTTCTTATCCGATTGAAGATGCGCGTGGGGTTGCGACTGATGGAGATGATGTGGCTGTGGTTGCAGGAACTCCAGCAAGGTTAGTGACCTTTGATTATGATTCAGGTGAAATGCTAAATGAC